>OQVS01000120.1_pt1 | contig 41745 bp, 35 predicted proteins | sample 1691601 | NCBI WGS metagenome assembly OQVS01 (sample SAMN03418268, study PRJEB22391) | human gut metagenome | biome: human-gut; feature: organic feature; material: feces | host: Homo sapiens | place: Tanzania | collected 2013-01 | reverse complement strand
ACGTGTGCTCTTCCGATCTAACCAGTAGTCTGCCAGATGATTTGGAAAAGCAACTGCCATCTGTTGAAGATATTCAGAAACGGATTAAATAAACCTAAGAATGTCGTAAGATTCTTCAAATATAAGGGAAAATTTAAAGCTCTAATATGCGCTTTATGCAGAAATTTTGTATAAAGTCAGTAATAATGCGGGTTGAGTACATCCGTCATGATGCTTATCATATTGGATTTTGTTTTGTCGTCCATTATTTTGCGGTGTTTGTCATTATCTGTTATAATATTTTTCGCAAAAGGATTGTAAGGAGATAAAATTTAGGAGATATTATGTTGATTTTTAAGAAAAAAAGCAGGCCGATTATTCAGAGGTTGCTGGCTTTGATGTTGCCGATTATTACTTCTCAGGCGGCAATTGTGGGGATGAATTTTTTTGATACGGCTATGTCAGGAAAGTATGGTGCGGCGGATTTGGCTGGTGTGGCAGCTGGTAGCAATCTCTGGATGATTGTCCTAACGAGTGTTTCGGGAATTTTGATGGCAGCTATGCCTTTGATTGCCAATTTACTGGGGAAAGGTGGCAAGACAGAGGTGATGGCTGTAGTCCGCAAAGGGCTATGCCTTGGTTTTGTCTTTGATGTAATTTTACTGTCGGTTGGTATTGCGGTGGTGCCTTTGCTGTTAGGTAATATGGGACTGGAACCCAGGGTGTATGATGTTGCTATAGGGTATCTGCTCGCTATAGCCTTTGGGATTCCGGCTATTTTTGCTAGTGTGCTTCTGCGCTCCTTTGTGGATACTTTGGGACACACAACCCTTAGCATGAAAATTTTTCTGTTTGCCCTGCCGGTTAATGCAGTGCTGAATTATTGTTTTATTTTCGGTGCTTTTGGCGTGCCTGAATTTGGCGGAGTTGGGGCCGGTATTACCACATCAGCTACCTATTGGCTGATTTTATTTATGTATGTGTATAACGTCTGCCGGCGTTCTCCTTTTAAGGAGTATGGAATTTTTGCCTTTGGGACTTCCCGGTATGAAATATCAGAAAAGGCAACTGAACGGATAAATAATTCTAAGCCAATTTCCTATCTGGAATATCTGCGTATCGGCATACCTTTGGGATTGTCCATTATGCTAGAAACAAGCGTATTTTCTATTACAGCATTCTTGGTGGCAAAATTCGGTACAACGGCATTGGCTGCCCATCAGGCAGCAGTAAATTTTTCCACATTGATTTACATGGTTCCTATGGGATTTTCCATGGCGGCTACTATTCTAATCGGTTATGAATATGGCGGTAAAAATTATCAGGCCGTTAGGGATTATATTAGGATTTGCCTTGAAATGAGCTGTACTATAGGAATTTTGTATATCATAATTGAAATTTTTGCTTGTCATCAGATTGCGGCCCTGTATTCAAATGATGTAATGGTTACGGAACTGGTGGCTCAGCTTATTTTGCTGGCCTGCATCTGGCAGATGGGGGATATGCTTAGTGCACCTTGTCAGGGAATTACCCGTGGCATGAAGGATGTTAACGCAACATTAATTGCTTCTGGAATAGCTTATTGGCTTATATGTCTGCCGGTGGGCTATATTTTGGACTATGGTTTCAATATAGGTTTGTATTCTTATTGGTTGAGCCTTGATGCGGGGGTGCTGGTAAGTGCCTTTGTTATTTTGCTGCGCTTGCGTTATGATATGAAAACACTGCTGCATTGAAATGTCTAATTTTTCCGCTGCGTTTTGTCTTATATGGACATATTTGCCAAAAAAAGCTATAATTAAGATGTATGAAGAATATGTTGAATTATTAATTCTAAGAAATTTTACCTATAAAAGGGTTTCAACAATATTTGATAGTGGAATAAGTTGATTATTATGCGTTGAATAGAGGTACAGAATATGGAAACATTAAAGGCAATGGCTACAAGAAAAAGTGTAAGAGAGTTTACTGATGAGGGGATTACCTTTGAGGATATTAAGAAAATTCTTACGGCGGGGATGAGTGGTCCTAGCTGTATGAACAAGAGAATGTGGTCCTTTGTGGTTATTCGCAACAAGGAGCTGCTGGGAAAGCTGTCTGTAGCCAATGGTCTTTATGCAGCACCCCTTAGAGGAGCTGCTTTGGGGATTTTGGTATGCGGTGATTTGGAGCGGGCCTTGCCGGATGCTCCGGAGTATTGGGTTATTGATGCCTCTATTGCTACTCAGAATATGGTATTAGCTGCTCAGGATTTGGGCATTGGCAGTGTGTGGCTGGGATGCTGGCCTTGCGAGGATAGAGTGCAGGAGGTCAAGGAGCTGATGGATTTGCCAGAGGACATTGTGCCTCATTCTATTTTGGCTTTGGGCTATGCCAAGGAACCAGATAATGAGGAACGGGACCTCTATGAAAGTGACAGAGTTCATTTTGATGAATGGTAAATTTGTTTACATTTGCCCGTTATATATGTTATAATTATATGTAATGAGCAGAACGGATCAATTTTTAAAGGAGTTTTTGTGCTCAGTGTGGCGGCCACTGAGGAGTTTTCTGTTAGGTAAAATAGCGGACAGAAAATGGGTGGCCGGTGTACACACTGTATTTTGTTATGCATTTTTTGCGAATTTGGATAATTGGACGGTTTGACTTAGAGGAAATGTTTTGCATGCCATGAGTTGCATGGTTAAATAGGTTATAATAAAAAATTAATATAAATATGGAGGTGTGATTTTTGGCAAGAGAAAAACAAAAATTACAAATTATCCCTCTGGGTGGCTTAGGCGAAATCGGTAAGAACATGACTGTAGTGCGGTACGGAGATGAAATACTGCTTATCGATGCTGGCCTGATGTTCCCAGATGAGGAGATGCTGGGTATTGATCTGGTTATTCCTGATATTTCTTATCTGGTGGAAAATCGGGACAAGATTCGGGCTATTGTGCTGACTCACGGACATGAGGATCATATTGGTGCACTGCCCTATGTACTGAAGCAGATTAATGTACCTGTCTATGGTACTCGTCTTACTTTGGGGATTTTGGAGGGACGCCTGCGGGAAAATGGTGTGGATTCCAGCAATTTACGGACTGTCATGCAGGGAGATACTATTAGAGCAGGCTGTTTCCATGTAAACTTTATTCGTGTGAACCATAGTATTCCTGATGCTGTAGGTTTGGCTATTAATACGCCTATGGGCACCATTGTTCATACTGGTGACTTTAAGCTGGACTATACCCCTATTGACGGCAAGATGACGGATTTCCGCCGCTTCTCTGAGCTGGGCAAGAAGGGTGTTCTCCTGATGATGGCAGATAGCACCAATGCAGAGAGAGCAGGGCATACTCCAAGTGAAAGCACTGTTGGCGCAGCCTTTGATAAGGCTTTTCATGGTGCCCGTTCCCGCATTATTGTGGCTACTTTCTCTTCCAATGTTCATCGTATTCAGCAGATTATCAACACTGCGGTACGATACAAGAGAAAGGTGGCTGTGCTGGGCCGCAGTATGGTAAATGTAGTGAATATTTCCCTGGATCTGGGCTATATTAATGCTCCAGAGGGAACCCTGATAGATATTGACAATATTGGCAACTATCCTATGGATCAGGTGGTTATTATTACCACAGGCAGTCAGGGAGAGCCAATGTCCGCTCTGACTCGTATGTCTCAGTCTGACCATCGCAAGGTTGGCATAGTGCCAGGAGATACAGTTATTATTTCTGCTACGCCAATTCCAGGCAATGAAAAGCTGGTTTCCCGTACTATTGACAATTTGCTGAAGCTGGGAGCTAATGTAGTATATGGCCGGGAGAATGGTATTCACGTATCAGGTCATGCTAGTCAGGAAGAACTGAAGCTGATGCACAATCTGGTACAGCCAAGATTCTTTATTCCTGTTCATGGTGAGTACCGCCATCTGGTGAAGCATGCCAAGCTGGCAGCTGAACTGGGCATGCCAAAGGATCATATCTTTATTGGCGAAAATGGTCAGATTTTGGAATTTACTAGAGACAAGGGCTATGTGGCTGGTCGTGTAACCTCTGGCCGCGTGCTGGTTGATGGCTTAGGTGTAGGCGATGTAGGCAATATTGTCCTGCGGGATCGCCGTCAGCTATCCCAGGATGGTATTATCATTATAGTAGTAACTATGGATAAGGGTACTGGCACTGTGGTAGCAGGGCCGGATATTGTATCCCGAGGCTTCGTTTATGTGCGTGAGTCTGAGGAACTGATGGAGGATGTAAAAATCCGAGTAGAGGAAGCTCTCTGCCACTGTGAGGAAGAGGGTATTACCGAATGGGCTGCTTTAAAATCCGCTATGCGTGATGCTTTGGGCCGTTTTATTTTCGAGCGTACCCGCCGTCGCCCAATGATTCTGCCTATTATTATGGAAGTATAAATAAAAGTATATAGGAGGTGGTCCATATGAAAATCCTGCTTAACCCTGATGCCAAGGTGGTAAAGACGATTAAGGATGGTCTGGCCAAAAAGGATGGCTATTGTCCTTGCAGAATTGCCCGTATAGAGGACAATAAATGTATGTGCAAGGAGTTTCGGGATCAGATTGCAGATCCGGAGTTTGAAGGCTTTTGTCATTGCCGCCTCTATTACAAGTCTCTAAAAGAATAAAGGTAAGGCTGCCTGTTAGAGTTAGTCCCTGGGGATGAGCTTTAGCAGGCAGATTTTTTTTGTCTAAAAAATCAAATGCTGGTATAATGTTTCAGTGTAAATTTAATTAAGAGGTGCTGCAGATGTTGAAGATTGTTACAGCTCAGCTGAAGGTTCAGCCGGGACATCCATCAGAAAACACAGAAAATATGTTAACCATGATTGCCCAGGCCAAGGACCAAGGGGCAGATTTGATTATCTTTCCAGAGATGGCTGTGCCAGGTTATCTTTTAGGGGATACCTGGGAGCAATATGCTTTCTTGCAGGATTGTGAGGAATGTGGTCAGGATATAATCAAGGCTTCTCAGGATATTGCTATTATTTTTGGTAATGTGGCTGTAGATTGGGAGAAGAAAAATTATGACGGCCGGGTGCGGAAGTACAATGCCTTGTTTACGGCATGGCAGGGCAAATTGGTTCAGCCAAGGAATATGCCTTATCCATATGTCATAAAAACCCTGATGCCAAATTATCGTGAGTTTGATGATACCAGATATTTCTTTGGCTTGAAACAGCTGGCAGAGGAAATGGGTACAGAGGCAGCCAAGCTTATAGGTACAGTGCCTTTGACTATCAAAGGACAGAATTATAATATTGGTGGCTTCCTGTGTGAAGATGGCTGGAGTGAGGATTACAATCTGGCACCAGTGGAAGTATTAACCCGTCAGGGAGTAGATATGCTGGTAAATATTTCTGCTTCTCCGTATACTCTGGGTAAAAACGGTAAGCGGCATCGGGTTTTTGGCAAGCAGGCCAAGGCAGCCGGTGTACCTTTGTTTTATGTAAATAATGTGGGAATTCAGAACAATGGCAAAACTGTATACACTTTTGATGGCTCCAGTACCTTGTATAATGGTCAGGGGCTAATGGTGGATTGTCTGCCTAAATATCAGCAGGGTATGGGAATTTATGAATTGGATAAAATTCAGACCATGCCGAAGTTCCAGCGGGAAAAACAGCCAGACATTGCCCATATTTTTGCAGCTATTGAATATGCGGTTAAAGAGTTCTTGGCGGATATTCATATGGACAAGGTGGTTATTGGTATCTCCGGCGGTATAGATTCAGCCGTGGCTGCGGCCTTATACACCCATATCCTGGGGCCGGAAAAGGTTTTGTTGGTTAATATGCCAAGTGTTTATAATTCTGCAACCACCAAGGGATTGGCTCAGGAGCTGGCGGTAAACCTAGGCTGTAATTACACCATTATGCCTATTCAGGAGTCAGTGGATCATACCATAGACCAGCTAGAACATATCCCTGTTACTTTCCTAAAGGATGGCAGTAAGTTTAATTTACAGGTATCATCCTTTGTGGCAGAGAATATTCAGGCTAGAGATCGCAGTGCCAGAGTTTTGGCAGGGGCAGCAGCAGCCTTTGGGGGCGGCTTTACCTGCAATGCCAATAAGGCAGAAACCACAGTGGGTTATTCCACACTTTATGGGGACCAGTCAGGCTTCCTGTGTGCTTTGGCAGATTTGTGGAAGCATCAGGTATATGATTTGGCTAGATATATGAATCAGGTGGTATATGGCCGCGAGGTAGTACCTCAGGCCACTATTGATATTGTGCCTAGTGCAGAGCTGTCCAATGCTCAGAATGTGGATGAAGGCTTGGGAGATCCTATCAAATATCCATATCATGATTATCTTTTCCGCAGTTTTGTGGAGAAGTGGCAAAAGGCTGCTCCAGCAGATATTCTGCAATGGTATGCTGATGGGGTATTGGAGGAAAAAATTGGCTGTCAGCAGGGCTTGGTGGCTAAGTATTTCCCTACAGCAGCAGATTTTATTGCTGATTTGGAGCGCTGGTGGCGCCAGTTCTGCGGTATGTCCATTGCCAAGCGCATTCAGGCACCGCCTATTGTGGCTGTCAGCAGGAGAGCTTATGGCTTCGACCATCGGGAGGCTCAGAATGGGATATACTATACTAGAGCCTATAGACGGTTAAAGGCAAAGCTGTTACAGGAGTAACTTTTATTTGGTAAATGCATTGAGAGAAGGCTAAAGGCATGGAATTGACAATGGAGCATTTAATCATTATGCTGCTGACAGTGGCATTGGTTATAGGCGGAGGGCTTTATTCTGCCCGGTCGGTAAAATCCGCAGAGGGCTATAGCTTGGGAGGCCGCAGTGCGGGGGTGCCTCTGGTTGCAGGCAGTATTGCCGGTACTGTGGTAGGAGGGGGAGCCACTGTGGGAACCGCTCAACTGGCCTACAGTATGGGGCTGTCTGCCTGGTGGTTTACCTTGGGTTCCGGCATAGCCTTTATTCTCATGGGACTTTTCTATGCAGGCAAGCTGCGGGCTACAGGGTTGGAAACCATTCCTCAGTACCTTAAGCGGAATTATGGCAACAAGGCGGCAGAGTCCGTGGGGATTATTTCCTCTCTAGGGATTCTCTTTAGCGTGGTAGCCAGCTGTCTGCCAGGGATTCAGATTCTTTCTGCTGTGCTTAATGTATCAGTTGAACTGGGAGCTGTAATTCTCTGCCTGCTGGTGGCAGCCTATATTTTCTTTGGGGGCATCAAAAGCACCGGAGTAGGTGGTATCTTGAAAATGCTGGTTATTTGGCTTAGCCTGTTTGTGGCAGGGGCCAGTGCCTTTATGTATCTTCATGGCAGGCCGGATTTTCAGCAGATTTTGCCTCCGGATTACTGGTGGAATATGTTTAATACAGGTATAGGCAGCAGCTTCTCTAAGCTTTTTTCTATGGTGGTGGGAGTTATCTGTACCCAGACCTATATACAGTGTTTTTTCTCTGCTTCTAGTCCCAAGGTGGCTTCCCTTGGAGCTTTTGCAGCGGCAGCTATTGTGATTCCGGTGGGCCTGCCTTCTGTGGCTATTGGTATGTATATGCATGTGCTGGAGCCAGATGTAGTGCCGGTATTGGTACTGCCTATCTATCTGTTGGAGCATCAAGGCACGGTGTTAGCAGGTATTGCTCTGGGAGGTATTATGCTAAGCCTTATTGGCTCCATAGGAGGCTTGTCCCTTGGTATAGGCACTATGCTGACTAGAGATATTATTGGCCGCAGTTTTGACTTGGGCAGTGGCAAAAAACTGCTTTATACCTTGCGTTTGGTGGTACTGGCTGTAATGGCTGCAGCCTGTCTGATTGCCATTTGCAATTTGGATTCCCAGGTGCTTTTCTGGAATTTTCTTTCTATGGCCATGCGGGGCTGCGGGGTATTTCTGCCTTTGACCTTTGCTATTTTTTATCCTCGCAGTATTGCAAAAAAATGGGCTTATGCTTCCATTGTGGCCAGCACCATTGTACCTATCGCCTTGGGGTTGTGGGTAAAATTGCCGGTGGAGCCTCTCTACATTGGGCTGGCTATAAGTGCTGTTATGATGGTTATTGGCTATCAAAAACGGTGGCATCCTATGGGGAACACTATAAATGCATCTAGTTATAACGAGGTGTCCGATGTTCCCCACCTCTATAGGTAGCGGGAAGCTGTGCTAATGACAGGGTGGAGCTAATATCTTCACCCTCGTTGAAACCCCGTTGAAAGAAAATGCAAGGGCATTTTCTTTGAATAATCTAGGGGTTATAATAGCAGTGTACAATAATCCGGTTTTATGTTAGAATGATATATACGGATAATTATATCTTCAAGGATGAAGGCAATCTCTGATAGGGGCTTGCTGTAATATATGTGTTGCATATTGTATGCAGAGAGCAGATAAAAGCAGGTGATGGAATGACCATTAAAAAAGCCGTGATAATTGGTTTGCTGCTGGAGATTTTGATAGGATGTCTGGCAGGAGTATTTTACTTTAAGTTCTATATTTATACACCTACATATTCTATTAGGGCTATGCAGAAGGCCATGCAGTCTGGTGATGTAGAGGAACTGAAGGAAAGAGTGGCTCTGGATGGACTTTTTAGGCTAAATAACGGTAAATTGGCTCAGTTGGTGGACAAAAATGATCCTGCTTATGGCAAGGTGGCAGATGGCAGCTTTGCCAGCTATTGTCAGGAGGACTTTATAAATTATGTTCAAAATGGCAAGTGGCAGGATAGGGAAAAAATAACTCCTGAATCTGTTTTGGAGGATAGGATAGGTTTTAGAACTGTCAGCTTTCGTAATTTGGATTACATATATAGAGATCCTCCACCTGGTCAGGAGAATGTTAAGGAACAAAGCACAACGGACAAGCTGTTGTCTATGGGAATATCCTTGCTGAACAAGTATGTACTTGGCCATGAGCGGGATGAGGAAAACGTTAATGAGGAAGCTAAGGCTGCACAGGAAGCAGATGTGGATACTATCGTAACAGCTGGTGTCAGGGTATATGAACCTAATTTAGGAGACACCTTTGTCTTGAAGTTAAAGCTGAGACGGCAGGAGGATGGCAGCTGGAAGCTCTATGATATTGAAAATTATCAGGAATATGCTGAATTGCTGTTGAAGCAGAATGACAGAGATTTTATCCGGTACAAGGAAAAAGTACGCAATATTCTCACATCTACCCAGGAAAAGTTGGACGAGCTGAGGGAAGCTCATCCAGAACAGGATATGGATTGGATGATTGAGGCTCGGAATATTATGAAAGAATCTGACCAGCAGCTGGAGGAATTAAAGGTGCCTGTGGCAGGTGGATATTTAAACCAGCTAATCAAGGAGCGTAAAGACCTGTTTTACGAGCTTATGGACAGTTATTACGATTTGGCTTCCCAGACTCAGGATATGAATACGGCCAAGGAAAAAGCCAAGGAGCCTGTCCCCAAGAAGCAGAGACGGCCTGTGTACAACGAGGCTGTTTGGAACGGTAGACTGGCTAAATCCAAGGAAAAAATTAATGAGGCTCAGAAAAAATGGGCTGATAATAAGGCAAAATTGGAGGCTGTGGTCGGCCCGGTTGTTAATAGGGCAGCGGTGGCTCAGGCTACGGCAAAAAGCTTGCGCAACAACGATGATGCTCTTGTGAGAGCGGCTAATTACCCTGTGGGAGGCAGTCAAAATAACGGTGCAGAGGTTGACAGTATTCCTAGTCTCCTAGACAGCGATAAGGTGCCAACCGTATCAGCTTACAAAGGTTAAAAGAAATAAACTCTGCTGGTAAGTAATATGATACCTCTAAAGTAGACAGATTAAATATCAAAATCTGCTGCTTTGGAGGTATTTTTATGTAAAAAAATAGGGCAGGGTGTTCACATTTTTAGATAATTGTGTTATACTAACATGGATTTATGTTTTCTGGGAAAGGACAAATTGTATTATGAAAAACAAAAAGACCAATGCAGCCCGCATTTTGGATAGATTGAAGATACCTTATGAAATCAAGGAATATGAAGTTGATTTGGATGATTTAAGCGCTATACATGTGGCAGCCTCAGCTGGCATGGATGTAAAGATGGTGTTTAAGACCTTGGTATGCCGAGGTGACAAGAATGGCGTGCTTATGGCCTGCATTCCTGGCGACGGGGAGCTGGACATGAAGGCCTTGGCGGCAGCCTCTGGCAACAAGCGAGTGGAAATGGTGCATCTGAAAGAGGTATTGGGCTTGACTGGTTATATCCGAGGAGGCTGTTCTCCTTTGGGAGCCAAAAAGAACTATCCTGTCTATCTGAACGAATCCTGTCATGATTTTGACCGGATTGCCATCAGCGCTGGCATACGCGGTCAGCAGCTTATCCTTTCCCCAGATGATTTAATAAAGGCAGTTAATGCCACTGTGGCGAAGCTTATCCGCTAAAATGATTTTCTGTCTCAAGACGAGAAAATTTTTTAATACAATATAGGAGTGAAAACAATGAAGTACATCAGCACAAGAGGAAATAATCAGAATATGACATCTGCCCAGGCTATTATTGCTGGTCTGGCTAAGGATGGCGGTTTGTTTGTACCAGAGTCTATTCCTCAGGTAGATATGGAGTTTATCCAGAGCCTGTCTGATTTAAGTTATCAGCAGCGGGCTGTAAAGGTTCTCAGCTGCTTCCTGACAGATTATACTCAGGAAGAGATTACCGGCTGTGTAGAAAGAGCCTATGGCAACGGCAAATTTGACGATAAGGCTGTAGCCCCTTTGAATATTATGGAGGATCTGTCTGTGCTGGAGCTTTGGCATGGTCCTACCAGCGCTTTCAAGGATATGGCGCTCCAGCTGCTGCCACAGCTTTTGTCCACTGCCCTGAAGAAAACAGGGGAGAAGAATCAGGTTTTGATTCTGGTTGCCACCTCTGGTGATACTGGCAAAGCAGCCTTGGAGGGGTTCCGGGATGTAGACCAGACCAAGATAATTGTTTTCTATCCAGAAAACGGTGTTAGCCGTATTCAGCGTCTCCAGATGGTAACTCAGCAGGGAGATAATGTAGCTGTTACTGCTGTAAAGGGCAATTTTGATGATGCTCAGAGTGGTGTTAAGACTATTTTCAGTCACAAGGAATTTAATGAGAAACTGAATGAGGCTGGTGTATCTCTGTCCTCTGCCAACTCCATTAACTGGGGCCGTCTGGTACCTCAGATTGTTTACTACTTTAGTGCCTATGCAGATTTGCTGAAGGCTGGCAAAATCAAGGCTGGGGATAAAATCAGCTTTACCGTGCCAACTGGTAACTTTGGTGATATTCTGGCAGGTTATTATGCAATGCGCATGGGTTTGCCTGTAGCCAAGCTGATTTGTGCTTCCAACACCAACAATGTTTTGACTGATTTCTTGAAAACCGGTGTTTATGACCGGAACCGTGATTTCTACAAGACCATTAGTCCATCTATGGATATTCTGATTTCCAGTAATCTGGAGCGATTGCTTTATCATGTTACTGATGATGCTGCTCAGGTGGCTCAGTGGATGCAGGATCTGGCAGAAAAGGGACGATATGATGTAGGGGCAGAGGTTTTGGCCAAGATTCAGGCTGTATTTGGCTGTGATTGGGCAGATGATGCCAAAACTATGGATACCATAAATGAGGTTTATGGTAAAAACCATTATATTGCAGATACTCATACTGCTGTAGCATGGAGAAGTGCAGAGGATTATATGGCTCAGGGTAATAAAGAGCCAATGGTTGTAGTATCTACTGCCAGTCCTTATAAATTCAATGAAAGCGTATTAACTGCCCTGGGCCAGTCCATTGATGGCTTGGATGAATTCCAGCTGCTGGACAAGCTTCAGGCTATGAATAGCTTCCCTATTCCAGCAGGTCTGGCAGCTCTGAAAAATGCCCAGGTACGCCATAGCGTAGTAGTGGAGAAAACCGCAATGGAGAAGGCTGTAGAGGCTTTTGCCAAGGCAGAATAACTAAATCGTATGATATCATAATGCATTAATAGAACAATAAGCGATATTAATGTAGAAATAATTCTAAATAATCTTTGACAAAATTAGCAAAATCTTATACCATATACATGAAGGCTGGTTGTGAGAAAAACCGCCGAAAATCAAGTATTTTAGCGACGTATCCCAGGTATGACAGGAGTGTTGGTTCATCCTTTCCAGGTTTGTACAGGGTGTCGTTGCAGGATAAAAAGAAAGAGGTTGATAGCAAAATGGCAAACGTTGATTTGAGCAAGTATGGCATTACTGGTGTTACTGAGATTGTCCACAATCCTTCTTACGAGTTATTGTTTGAGGAAGAGACTAAGGCTGGTCTCGAGGGTTTCGAGGTAGGCAAAGAGACTGAGCTGGGTGCTGTTAATGTAATGACTGGTATCTATACTGGCCGTTCTCCTAAGGATAAGTACATCGTTATGGACGAGAACTCCAAGGACACTGTATGGTGGACTTCCGACGAGTACAAGAACGATAACCATCCAATGAGCGAGGACGTTTGGGCAACTGTTAAGGATCTGGCAAAGAAGGAGCTGTCCAACAAGAGACTGTTCGTTGTAGATGCATTCTGCGGTGCTAACCACGACACTCGTATGGCAGTTCGTTTCATCGTTGAGGTTGCTTGGCAGGCTCACTTTGTAACCAACATGTTCATTCAGCCAACTGCAGAGGAGCTGGAGAACTTCGAGCCTGATTTCGTTGTTTACAATGCTTCCAAGGCTAAGGTTACTAACTATAAGGAATTGGGCCTCAATTCTGAGACCTGCGTAGCTTTCAACACCACCTCCAAGGAGCAGGTTATCATTAACACTTGGTATGGCGGTGAGATGAAGAAGGGTATGTTCTCCATGATGAACTACTTCCTGCCACTGAAGGGTATTGCTGCTATGCACTGCTCCGCTAACTGCGACATGGAAGGCAAGAACACTGCTATCTTCTTCGGTCTGTCCGGTACTGGTAAGACTACTCTGTCCACTGATCCAAAGCGTAAGCTCATCGGTGATGACGAGCATGGTTGGGACGACAACGGCGTATTCAACTTCGAGGGTGGCTGCTATGCTAAGGTAATCAACTTGGATCCTGAGTCCGAGCCTGATATCTATGGCGCTATCAAGAGAAACGCTCTCCTGGAGAACGTAACTGTTGATGAGAATGGCAAGATCGATTTTGCTGACAAGAGCACTACCGAGAACACTCGCGTATCTTACCCTATTGAGCACATCAAGAACATTCAGCCAGGTTCCTCTGCACCTGCTGCAAAGAACGTAATCTTCCTGTCCGCTGATGCATTTGGTGTTCTGCCTCCAGTTTCCATTCTGACTCCAGAGCAGACCCAGTATTACTTCCTCTCCGGTTTTACCGCTAAGCTGGCTGGTACTGAGCGTGGCATCACTGAGCCTACTCCTACCTTCTCCGCTTGCTTCGGCCAGGCATTCCTGGAGCTCCATCCTACCAAGTACGGTGAGGAGCTGGTAAAGAAGATGAAGGCTAACAATGCAAAGGCATATCTGGTTAACACTGGTTGGAACGGTACCGGCAAGCGTATCTCCATCAAGGATACCCGTGGTATCATTGATGCAATCCTCTCCGGTGCAGTAAACGAGGCTCCTACCAAGAAGATTCCTATGTTTGACTTCGAGGTACCTACCGAGCTGCCAGGTGTAGATCCTAAGATTTTGGATCCTCGCGACACCTATGCAGATCCTGCTGAGTGGGATGCTAAGGCTAAGGACTTGGCTGGCCGCTTCATCAAGAACTTCGGCAAGTACACTGGTAACGAGGCTGGTAAGGCTCTGGTTGCTGCTGGTCCTCAGCTGTAATATCAGATTCTTATCTGTACAAGCTAATACATTTGGGACGCTGTTTCGACGGCGTCCTTTTTGTGTGGAAAATTATGCTGGCAGTAATTGTTATTAGACTTTGGTAATGACAATTATGCATTGTGAACATAATTATAAACTGCATTGACAAACATCTTTTTTCGGCATATACTATGAGTAAATTGGTAGTACAAATGCATGACTACCAAAAAGTTAATAAGTGGAGCAGGTGTCGCATGTCCCTTTTAGGGACAGAGAGACTTAATAAGAAAATCGGTACAAGCCGATGCGGTCCCGCCGCTGTAAGGGGAGCAACTCTGCATAAGTTATGTCACTGGGATACGTTCTGGGAAGGCGCAGAGAAGCAATGAACCTAAGCCAGAAGAATTGCCTGCTTGACAATCACCGTTAGCAAGGACTGCCCTGGGGGAGCCTTTGCCGGACCTGCGAGCGATAGGAAGGGGATTTGTAGCCAATAGGCTATGAAGGTGTGGCTTTTCTTTCTGCTTGGAGGGAAAAGCCTTTTTTGCGATTGGGCAGGAAAAGGAGCGAGGTAAAACAATGAACAAATTTAGAAACAATCTTTCCTTGACGCTGGCAGCTTTGGCCATGCTGCTTGTATCTATGCTATTAGTGGCAGGCTGTGGCAGTAATAAATCTCAGCAGTCAGCAAGCAGCTACAAGGTAGTAGATGATCAGGGAGTTGAGGTAGATTTTGATCAGAAGCCTACTAGGATAGTCAGTATGACTCTTAGTACAGATGATATTTTGCTGGGGCTGGTAAAGCCAGACCGGGTGGTTTGTGCCAATAATTTGGTAGATGATCCAATTAGCTCCAATATAGCCGAGCTGGGCAAGAATATTCCTAACAAGGTGCGTCATCCCAAGGTAGAGGAGATTTTGGCTATGGAGCCAGATTTGGTTATTGCTCCGGACTGGGGAGATATTGATTATGTTGATTCCCTGCGTAATATGGGCATCAAGGTAGTAGTTATGAAGGGGCCAAAGTGCTTGCAGGATATTCGAGATAATATTACCCTGATGTCCAAGGCTGTAGGAGAGCCAGAGCGAGGAGAAAAGCTTATCTCCATGATGGACAGCAAGCTGGCTGAAATCAAAGCCAAGGTAGACAAGATTCCTCAGGACCAGCGGAAAAGAGTTCTGCTGATTTCTTTGATGAGCAACTACGGCGGCAAGGATTGCATTTATGATGATGCTTGTCAGTTGGCAGGTGTTACCAATTGCCTTTCTGAATATGGTTTAAAGCGGGGAGACAAGCTTACTAAGGAAATGATGGTGCAGATGAATCCTGATATTATCTTCCTGCCAACCTATACTGCTCATGGAACCTTTGATATTCAGAAATTCCGTGACAAATACCTGAAGGATCCTGCCCTGCAGCAGATGAAGGCAATTCAGAGCGGCAGCATCAAGGAGCCAAGGGATTCTTATATATACTCTGCATCTCAGGATTTCTGCTTTGCTGTACAGGAAATAGCCTACACGGTCTACGGAGATGAGTTCAAGCTGGAAGATCAGCAGCACCTTTCCGCAGTAGACTAAGATACTGAATGATGGTACAGCGAGGAAGATAGCATGAAAACTATTATTCAGGTAAATGATGTAACAGTTGGTTATGACAAGGGAGAGAGGATTCTTCATGATTTGAATTTCTCCATTCAGGCAGGAGATTTTGTAGGGATTATAGGCAAGAATGGTGCTGGCAAAAGCACTTTGCTGAAATCCATGCGAGGCTTCTTACCTTTGGATAAGGGAGAGATTTTACTGGCGGACCGCAGGGTTCAGGATTATTCTCAGCGGGAGCTGGCCAGAAAGATTGCCTATCTGCAGCAGCAGGTAGAGCTGACCTTTGATTATACAGTGCGAGATATGGTTATGGCTGGCCGCTATCCATATAAAAAATGGTGGCAGCAGCAGGGAGATGAGGATGACCGTATCATTGAAGCATGTATGAAATATACAGATGTATTGGATATGGCAGATAGGCCTATACGGGCTTTATCTGGTGGACAAAGGCAAAGGGTGCTGTTGGCCAAGGTGTTGGCTCAGCAGACACCGGTGTTGTTTTTGGATGAACCAGCTGCTGGTTTGGATTTGTTTTATCAGGAGCAAATCTTCCGTTTTTGCCGAGAGCTGTCAGCCCGAGGCAAAACTGTAGTCATGGTAGTCCATGAACTGAATTTGGCGGATAGATATTGCAGCCGTCTCATGCTGTTGAAGCAGGGAAATGTTTTGGCAGATGCTGCTCCTCAGCAGGTGCTGACAGATGAATTGCTTTCGGCAGGTTATGGCACCGCCATTCATGCCAGACGGAATCCAGAAACCGGCCATGCAGATATCTATACAGAGGAATTGCCACTGACCTCTGCCAAGAGAGAGCTGTTGGATACCATTATTGGTGTAGGTTATCAGAAGGGCGGTGAGGCTCTATGATATATCATCGCAAGCTGGTAGCTGGTGTATTAGCAGCTCTGGTGATATTTACCTTTGCTTTTTCTCTCTCAGCAGGCCAATATGATTTGAGCTTTGTGCAGGTAGCAGCATGGTTTTGTCACCAGCTGGGACTGCCTGTGCTGGAGGAGGTACAGGTTTCTGCTCAGCAGGAGGCTGTGCTGATGTTTATTCGTTCCCCCAGAACTCTGGTGGGATTTATGGTAGGGGCTGGCCTGGCCGCCTCAGGAACCATATTACAGGGGTTGTTTAGCAATCCTTTGGCTGATCCCGGCATCATTGGTGTTTCCAGTGGTGCTACTGTAGGCGCCGTATTAGCCATTACTCTGGGAGTTAATGCAGTTAATATGTTTGCTATGCCGGCCTTTGCTTTTGTAGGAGCCATTGCTGCTGTACTGATTACCATTGGCTTGGCTACCCGTAACGGCAGGATTCCTGTGCTGACCTTGCTTCTATCTGGTGTAGTGGTAGGTATGCTGCTGGGAGCCATAACGGCGGCTATGCTGGTGGTTATGGATGAATACAAGCTGCAGCAGTACCTTTTCTGGACTGTAGGCAGTCTGGATTACCGTCGCTGGGAGCATGTGCTCATGGGAATAGGCCCTATTACCTTGGGCATTGGTATTATGCTATTAATGGCAAGACATCTCAACATTCTGGCTTTGGGAGAGGCAGAGGCCAAGGCTGTAGGTATGCCAGTAGGCAGATACCGTTTGATTCTCCTTTTGGTGTCTGCCATGACCACAGCTACCAGTGTATGTATCAGCGGCAGTATTGGCTTTGTGGGATTAATAATTCCCCATATGATGCGAATGTTGGTAGGGCCAAATCACAAATATCTTTTGCCGGCCAGCATTGTGGCTGGAGGAGTATTCCTGCTGTTCTGTGATTCTCTCGGCAGGGTTTTGATAGAAAAGCATGAAGTAAATGTAGGCATTATGACAGCCTTTCTGGGTACGCCATATTTCCTCTACTTGCTCCGCAAAAACAGCAATTTAGAAAAATAATATGCAATGAAATGTATGGGATGTAACATGGTAATAAGCCTTCAAGGGAAGGTATTACAATACAATTCTTATTTTTAAGGGGGATTTCTTTTATGAAGAACTGGAAAAAATTTTTTGTAGCTGCTGTTGCAGTTGGTGCCGTTTTCTCTACTAATGTAGCTCCTACTGAGGCTGCTTACGAGCTGAACCCAGAGGTAAAGACCGCTACTCCTGCTTTGCTGGCTGCTTCTCAGATGGGTGTACGTACCTATGAGAACCCTGCTTTACAGAACCTGGCTAACAAGGATGCCATCGTTGTTATGACCTTCGGCACCACCTTCACTGACACTCGTGCTAAGACCATTGATGCAACTGTTGAGGGCATCAAGGCTGCACATCCTGGTGTAAAGGTAGTTACTGCTTATACCTCCCATATTATCATTGATCGTGTAAAGGCTAACGAAGGCATTACATTCCCAACTCCTGAGGAGGCTTTGGATCAGCTGAAGGCTGAGGGTTATACCCGGGTTGCTCTGACTACCTTGGATGTTATTCCTGGCATGGAGTATGATTATGATCTGGGCGTATTCAACGGCTACAAGCAGAACTTCAAGAAGATGACCTTGGGCACTCCACTGATGTACTGGCAGGGCCAGGAGGGCCAGGATGATGATGTAACTGAGACTTTGAATGCTCTGGCTACTCAGTTCCCTAAGACCAAGAAGGGCGAGGGTATTGTTATCATGGCTCATGGTACTCCAAACACCAGCAATGCTTACTATTCTGTAATTCAGGCTAAGCTGCATGAAATGGGCTACACCAATGTATTCATTGAGACTGTAGAAGGATGGCCAAGCCTGGAAACCATTATTCCAAAGCTGAAGGCTCAGAAGATTAAGAAGGTTACTATTATGCCATTCATGATGGTTGCTGGCGACCATGCAAATAATGATATGGCTGGTGACGAGGAAGATTCCCACAAGTCCATTCTGGAGTCTGAGGGCATAGAGGTAGTTCCTTACATTCACGGTATCGGCGAGAACCAGGCTGTTCGTGATGTATTCGTAAAGCGGGCTAACGATGCTTGGGATGCTCTGGAAAAATAAGATTTGTTGTACGAATGCTTATCTTCTAGTGGACATTAGATAAGATATAAGGGACAGGAAAGATGGATATTAGCCCTAAAGGCTGATATCCATTTTTCTATGGAATTATTTTGTACTTATCCATTGCTAAATTTGTTAAATCAGTATAAAATATAAATGAGTATGGGATAGACGGTGTATAGAATATTTTGAGGGGCAGGTGGAGTATTGATGACTTCAGAAATGCTGAATACAAAGGAAATAGACGATATTCTACAGGTAATACGCAAGGTATATCATACAATTATATATGTGGATTTGGGAGATGGTTCCTATCATTGTATTCAGACCAGCGAGCAGGGGATCAAGGCACTGTTGGAGAAAAGAGATTTTGATATTCAAAGTCTGACGGAATACCTTACTTCTTCTGGGTTGGTTTATGCTGAGGATGCCAGGGAGTTTGCGGAATTTTTTGACCTGGACAAAATGAGACAGCTTTTGGACGATGGGAAGGAATATTTAAGCATAACCTATCGGCGGGCCAAAGGAGGCCGTTATCGCTGGGATATGCTGGAGGTTATTCCTAGCCGTGAGTACAATAATGAGCACAGAGGCATTGTTATCTGTGTCCGGGATATTAACGAGGAACACCAAAGGGAGCTGGACAAGGAAGCCAAGCTTTCTCTCAAGGAAAAACAGTTGGTGGGGGACAAAACAATCCTAATCGTGGATGATTCGGAGTTGCAGCGTACCACACTAAGCTATTTTTTGGATAGATATTATAAGACTATGGAACTGGCCAATGGTCAGGAGGCTTTGGACTATCTTCGCAAGCATAGTACCGAGGTCAGTGCCATTCTGTTGGATTTGAATATGCCTATTATGGATGGGTATACCTTCCTGCAGGAATTTCAGAAGGACGAGATTCTCAATATGATTCCTGTGTTGGTATTAACCAGTGACAGCACGCCTGAGGAGGAGGCAGAATGCCTTAAGGATGGGGCTACGGATTTTGTGGCCAAGCCATTTAACCCAGATGTATTGCTGAGCCGTATTCAGCGGGCTATTGCATTGCACGAAAAAACTGTTATGCTGAATATTCTTCGCTTGGATAATCAGACTAACTGCTATACCCGTGACTATTTTATGCATATGGCGGAGCATGTACTAGCTAAATATCCTGATGAGGAATTTGATTTGGTATGTACCCATGTGGTGAATCTGGCTAATATTAATGAACAATATGGCACCAATCAGGGAGAAGCCATTCTTCGCTATGTAGCTCAGAATCACGATGTCAGCGAATTTGAGCGGAATATTTTTGGCCGTTTGGATGATGCCACCTTTGTACAGCTGCTGCCTCATTCGGTGGGTATCCATCAGAAGCTGGTGGAACAGCAGGTAGAGGAATTTCATGAATATGAGCAGGTGAAGTCCGGACTGCCTCCTTTTATGCAGAAGTTTGGCATTTACGAGCGGGTTGATCACAATCTGCCAGTAAGCGTTATGTGCGATAGAGCTGTTATGGCTTTGGACAAGATAAAGACTGTTTATAAGCAGCGGGTAAAGGTATATGATGAATCTCTCCGCAGTAGGGCACTAAAAAGCCAGCAGATACTGGAAAACATGGAGGAGGCTATTACCAAGCATCAATTCCAGGTATGGTATCAGCCAAAGCATAATATTCAAACAGGCAAGCTGGTGGGAGCAGAGGCTTTGGTGCGTTGGATTCATCCTAAGTACGGCTTTATGTCTCCAGCGGATTTTGTGCCTATTTTTGAGGAAAATGGCTTTGTGTCCCATATGGATTATTATGTATGGGAGGAATCCTGTGCAGCTATGGAGCGCTGGAAAAAGCAGCAACTGAAAACTGTGCCTGTTTCTCTGAATATTTCCCGGAAGGATTTTATTTATTTTCATGGGGAAGAGCTGCTTACGCCTTTGATAAAGAAATACAATCTGGAGCCTAAGGATATTCATATTGAAATTACAGAGTCTGCTTATATTGATAATCCTGAAATGGTTATCAAAAATGTTAACGCCTTGCATAAGGATGGCTTTGTGGTAGAGCTTGATGATTTTGGCACAGGATATTCTTCCCTCAGTATGTTTGGCCATATGGATATTGATGTGGTAAAGCTGGATATGAGCTTTATCCGTCAGAAGCAGAATGAAAATAATGATAAGATGATGCAATATATCATTGATATGTGCAAGAATATGAATCTGCGGGTACTTTCTGAGGGCGTAGAGACTGAGGAGCAGCGGCAGCGTTTGATGAGCATGGGCTGTGACTATGTACAGGGTTATTATTACTCCAAGCCTTTGCCAGAGAAAGAATTTGTAGAGTATTTAAAGAAACATAGTTGAATCAAAGCTTAGGATTATGTATAATATTTACCGTGGAATCTCATGATTCCGCGGTTTTCTTTTTGTGCGAAAAATTATCTATATACTTAGGAGGGTTTTACCATGGAAATTGACAGCCTTTCATCCCTGGAGCGTCGGGAGATTCTTCTCACCGATATCAGAAATGCCATTGAGGTGGAATGGTCCAACCCCATGAAGATGAATAATGATGATGCGGTTCTCCGTTCAACCTTAACCATGTCAGATATAGATTCAGCCTATGCCAGATTGCGCCGTTTTGCGCCTCTTATGCGGATACTGTTCCCAGAGACTGAGGATCGCAATGGTATGATTGACTCGGATTTGGTGGAGGTATCCAAGCTGAAGCGGGCCTTGAATAATTCTCGCATTGGCGCCGACATCAAGGGCCGGCTGATGATGAAGATGGACAGCCATTTGGCAGTGGCAGGCTCTGTTAAGGCTAGAGGCGGTATTTATGAGGTGCTGAAGCACACTGAGAAGCTGGCTGTTGAGCATGGTATACTCATTGGCTACGAGGATGATTACACCAAGCTGGCAGACAGCGAGGCCAAGGAGTTCTTTGCTACTCAGAAGCTGCAGGTAGGTTCCACTGGTAATTTGGGCCTGGCTGTAGGCATTGTAGGTGCTGCCTTGGGCTATCAGACTATTGTTCATATGTCTGCTGAGGCCAAGGAGTGGAAGAAGGAGCTTCTTCGCAGCAAGGGCGTTACGGTAATGGAATATCATGGGGACTACAATGAAGCAGTAAAAATGGGCCGGGCTGAATCCCAGCAGGATGAGGATAGCTATTTCATTGACGATGAAAATTCCCATGAACTGTTTTTGGGCTATGCCGTAGCGGCTAAGATGCTGCTGCCTCAGTTGGAGCATGAGCATATTGTGGTGGATAAGGAACATCCTCTCTTTGTATACATCCCTTGTGGCGTAGGTGGTGCTCCAGGTGGTATTACCTTTGGTTTGAAGCAGATTTTTGGTGAAAATGTACATTGCTTCTTTATTGAGCCAACCCAGGCGCCTTGTATGCTGTTGGGCATGGTTACAGGCCTGTTCCACAATATTTCCGTGCAGGATATCGGTCTTTCTGGCAATACTGTGGCTGATGGCTTGGCTGTAGGGCGTTCCTCTGGCTTTATTGGGGAATATATTATGCCTTTCCTTAGTGGCAGCTTTACCATTAAGGATAAGCGTATTTTTGACTATATGAAGCTTCTGTGGCAGGAAGAGGGTATTTTCCTGGAGCCAAGTGCCTGTGCCGCCATTCATGGCCCTGTGTGCATGGGACATTCTGCGGTTATGGACGAATACAGATATGATAACAATCTTAACAGACGTATGGAAAGAGCTACTCATATTATTTGGGCTACTGGGGGAAGCCTGGTGCCTGAGGAGGAAAGAGAGCAGCTTTTACATAAAAAATAATGGAATCATTTAGGAGTTGACAAAATGGATTTATTACTATGTTCCCTGCTGATTTACTTGCTGGGAACAATGACCATTATCTGGCCTCATAAGCTGGAAATGGCCGCACATTATGCAGGTACAGCTTGTGCCATCATTGCCAGCGGCATGGTGGCTGTTATAAGTATCTGCTATCTTATTATGCCTGTAGGGGGACTGCTGGTAGACACCAGCTGGGGAAGTTATTCTCTGGCAGCTGATGGTTGGAGCAGTGTATTTTTGGCAATTACAGGTATTGCCGGTTTCTTTATCAGCATTTATGCTTTAGATTATGCCAAGGGCTATCGGGGCAGCCGGATTCGGGCCTTAACTGGCTTGTGGAATCTTTTCCTCCTTTCCATTGTGGCAGTGCTGATTGCCGGAGATGCCTTTACCTTTATTGTGGCTTGGGAGATTATGGCTTTGGTATCTTTCCTGCTGGTTAACCATGAGGCTGACCGGAAGGAAACCGTATCAGCAGCCTATCAGTATATGGTCATGACTCATTTGGGCACCGCAGCTATTCTGGTGGCCTTTTATCTGTTAGGCAGTCATTCTGCCAGCTTTTCCTTTGTGGATATGATGCAGAATACTCTGGAAGGGCCTCTGAAGCATATTGCCTTTGGCTGTGCCTTTGCCGGCTTTGCTCTGAAATCCGGTTTGATGCCTCTCCATACCTGGCTGCCTAATGCTCATCCTGCGGCACCTAGCCATGTATCTGCTCTTATGAGTGGTGTTATGCTGAAGGTGGCTCTCTATGGTTTTGGCCGTTTTGCTTTCCAGTTTATTGGTATGGATAATATCTGGTATGGCCTGATTGTCATGATTGTAGGCTTGCTGTCTGCTTTCCTGGGCGTGCTTTATGCCACTATGGAAGTGGATATGAAAAGAATTTTGGCCTATTCCTCTGTAGAGAATATGGGCATTATTTTTGGTGCCTTTGGCTGTGGTATGCTGCTTATGTCTATGCACCTGATGCCTTTGGCTATTGTAGCCTTTACTGCGGCTACTGTTCACGCCTTTAGTCATAGCCTGATGAAGGGCTTGATGTTTATGAGTGCTGGTGCAGTTATGCATGCTACTGGCAGCAAAAATATAGAAAAAATGGGTGGCCTTTTGAAGAAAATGCCATATACGGCATTTTTCACCTTGATAGGTGCTATGGCATTGTCCTCCCTGCCTTTTACCAGTGGTCTTGTAGGGGAGTGGCTGGTGCTGCAGAGCTTTATTACTCTGGCTCAGCAGGCAGGTACGCCGGAACTGAGACTTTTGGTGGTGCTGTCCTTTATTTTGCTGGGTCTGACTGGTGCTACAGCCCTGGGCTGTTTCGTCCGCCTTTACGCTACCGCTTTCTTGGGCCGAGCTAGAAGCCATATTGTAGACAAGGCTCATGAGCAGCCTTTCTTTATGCTGCTGGGCATGGGTATTGCTGCTGTTCTGGTAGTGGCAGTAGGTATTTTGCCAGATCCAGTGGTAAATACTATGCAGATGCTGGTGGCAGGCCCTATGACTGCGCCTATGGGTAATCCTTTGGGAATTATGTGGGGTGGCAGTGGTCACTATGCTATTTACAGCCCTGTGATTATTTTGGCTGTAACCTTGGTAATCGTTGTGGCTGTGGCTATTGCGGTGGCCTGCTTTGGCGGTGGTTTCCAGCGCCGTGAGGTTACTTGGAATTGCGGTACTGTGCCTACTGAGCGTCAGCAGTACAGTGCTACAGGCTTTAGCAAGCCTTTGCGCCGAGCCTTTGACTCCATTTTGAATCCTCAGCGTCGTACTGAGTATATTCGCAAGGACCATGATTATTTCGGCCGCAAGCTGCAGGTACATCTGGAGATTCCTGATTTGTTTACCGAAAAGCTTTACAAGCCTATCCAGACCTGGATGATTAGCTCCTCCTCGGCCTTTAGGCATATTCAGGAGGGCAGTGTCAGCCTGTATATTGGCTACACAATGATTGCTATGATATTTGTTTTAATCTGGGGGGTTATGTAATGGGCTATGTTTTTCAGGGGCTGGCACTGAATATTGTGCAGGCGCTGCTACTTTTGGCCTTTGCTCCTCTGATTGCAGGTATTATTAATAAGGTAAAGGCATTTTTGCAGAAAAGACAGGGAGCCAGCGTGCTGCAGGAGTATTTTGATTTGGCCAAATGGTGGAAGAAGCCTACTATTCTCACACCATATACCAGCATTATTTTTGTTGTGGCTCCTGCTGTGTATTTTATTACCAGCTTTTTGGCAGCTTCTATGGTGCCAGGCTTTTTGGCTGGTCAGATTAGCATTAGTGATGCTTTTATTTTCGTTTATATTCTGGCTTTAGGCCGGTTCTTTATGTGCTTGTCCTCTATGGATGCCGCTACAGCCTTTGGCGGTATGGGTGGCTCCCGTGAGGTTTATGTTTCTGTTTTGGTGGAGCCTGCGGTAATGCTGGCTATTTTGATTAACAGCCTGCGCTACCATAGCACCACTCTTTCTGGCATGGTTATTGACTATGATGGTGCTTATTTTACAGTTTCCGCTGCCTTGGCCTGTGTAGCCTTTTTCCTGGTTATTTTGGCTGAGAATAGCCGTCTGCCAGTGGACAATCCTGATACCCATCTGGAGTTGACTATGATTCACGAGGGCATGACCTTGGAATATTCTGGTCCTTTGCTTACCTTGATTCATTTGGGCAGTATGTTGAAGGTAATGGTTTTCCTGACACTTTTTGGTGCCTTGTATCTGCCTTTTGCTGTACCTTTGGCAGTTAAGATTCTCTTTGGGGCAGTATTGATTGGCCTGGTGGAGATTCTCAACAACAAGATGAGATTGTTCAAGGTGCGGGTATATATGGGGGCAGCTATTGTGCTGCTGCTTTTAGCTATTATTGCAGAATAAGGAGGACTGGAAGATATGGATTATTTAGTTGTTTTTCTGGTTCTCGTTGTTTTTCTCCAAACCAGAATTACGGATTTGCGACGGGCGGTTATTTGTATGGCCAGCCAGTCTTTGATTATTGCCTGTGCCTGCTTCTGGCTGGGACTTTCTTATAGCAGCGGGTTTCATGCATTTGTGCCAGGTCTTTTGACCTTGGCGGTAAAGGTTATTTTCATTCCGGGAGCTGTTCTTCATCTGGTAGGTAAGCTGACCAATGAGCGGGAAATATTGTCTGAGAGTAATGTTAATTATTCCACTATGGCTGCCGCTTTGTTTTTGGTGCTGGGCTATGCTTTGGTAGAAAGATTACTGCCAGGTTCTGCTGGGCGGGATATTATTGCGGCTTCTATTCTGATGATTATGACAGGCCTTTCTATGATGGTACTGCGTAAAAGAGCTATTATTCAGATTGTGGGCCTGATTACATTGGAAAATGGTATCTATCTCTTAGGTCTTTTGCTGACTCAGGGATTGCCTTTGGTGGTGGAGCTAGGTGTATTTTTGGATGTGCTGATTGCGGTAGTAGTATTGGTAATACTGACCTCCAGAATGCGTCTCTCCTTTATGACTACTGATACCAGCGTAATGAAAAAACTGAAAGGGTAATGAAATGAATCTTAGTATAAGTGATCTTATATATATCATCCTGGCGTTGCCTGTAATCTTCAGTTTGATTTCGGCAACCAATTTATTGCCTAAGGATGGACTGCATTGGCTGAACCGCATTACGGCTACAGCTGTTTTTGTGGTGTTAGTGCAGTTGGTACTAAATTTTGATGTAAATTCTCCTTATAGGGATGAATATTTGTATCTGGATGCCCTGAGCGTTTGGATGCTTTTGATTATTGGCACCTTGTATCTGGCTTTTGCTTGGACAAGTAAAGCCTATTTGGATAGAGATACCAATAAGCGTTATGGCTATCTCCGCCGCTTTGGCCGATTGGAGGGGCGTTTTTATGCTCTTTCCCATATGTTTGTCTGGATTATGCTGGGAGTAGTTGTTGTCAATAATCTTGGTCTGATGTGGGTAGCCATTGAGGCAACTACCTTGGTATCCGCCTTGCTGGTGGCCTTTAAATTTACCCGCACCTCTCTGGAGGCAGCCTGGAAATATGTTATGGTATGTACCGTAGGTATTTGCTTGGCTTTGCTGGGTACTATTCTGGTTTATTATATTCAGCTGACCTGTGTAGACAATAACAATCCTCTGGATTGGCTGTATCTGGCTCAGCATGTGGATAATATTGACACCGGTATGGCCAAGCTGGCTTTCTGCTTCCTTTTTGTAGGCTATGGCACTAAGATTGGCTTGGCACCTATGCATGCCTGGCTGCCAGATGCTCATTCCGAGGCTCCAGCCCTGACCAGTGGTCTTTTGTCTGGTGCCCTGTGTATCTGTGCAATTTATGCCCTGATTCGCAATATGATTATTCTTTTGCCAGCTATTGGGGTGGATTTTGTCAGCGGACTGTGCCTGTTCTTTGGACTCTTTACCGTAGCTATGGCAGTGCCTTTTGTGCTGGTACAGAGAGATGTAAAGCGTATGCTGGCTTATTCTTCTATGGAGAATTTCGGTCTGATGATGGCGGCTTTGGGACTTTTTGTGCCTATGGCGGCTCAGGCTATGCTGCTGCATATGTTTAACCATGCTTTGGTGAAATATTCCTTGTTCTACACAGCAGGTACTATTATGGAGGAATTTGGCACCAAAAATATGATGCGTATTCATGGCATGATGAGCCAGACGCCTAGAACAGCCTTGTTTTGGCTGTTGGGCATTGTAGGTATTTTGGGCATGCCTCCTTTTGGTATCTTCTTTAGCAAATTCTTTATTGTCTTTGGCTTTTTCCAGTCTGAGCATCCTTGGCTGGGTATTTTGATGCTGGTACTGCTGGCTGGTATGCTGATTGGTATTCTCTACCACGTTATGCGTATGTTTGGCGGTCAGTCTAAGCGCAAGCAGGCCATAGAGCTTTTCGGGGTGGTAGATTCCCTGACCTTGGCTGGTCTGTTGCTCTTTAGCTGTGTAGCTAGTGCGGGACTTAGCCAGATTGATGTATTGAATACTCTGCTGCAGCATGCAGCACAGATTGTTCTGGGAGGTGTTTACTAATGCAGCAGGTTGTTTCATCAGAAGAATTGCTGGCTGCGGCTCTGCAGGTATATGAGCAGGGCAAGCATCCTCTCACCGCCATGTTTGGCCGGGATGAAACCTTAAATGGGGCAGGCTATGCCATTTATTGTTGTTTTGAAGTACCTGAAAAAAGGGATGTACATATTGTAAAGGGTGTTTTCCCAGCAGAGGGGCCTCTTAGCTATGAGAGTCTTACCCATGCTATTCCAGCAGCTGCCTGGTATGAGCGGGAAATCCATGATATGTTTGGTTTGGTGCCAGAGGGACATCCGGATTTGCGTCCTTTGGTGCTTCATGAAAGCTTTCCAGAGGATTTTCATCCTCTCCGGAAGTCAGTGGCTGTTAATGCCAAGGTGCGGGGGGAGCGCAAATTTAAAATCCGCACTGCCAAGGGACAGGGACTGTTTCAGGTGCCTGTAGGCCCTATTCATGCTGGTATTATTGAACCAGGACACTTCCGTTTCAGTCAGGCTGGCGAGGCCATGCTGCAGCTGGATGCCAAGCTGTTCTTTACCCATCGAGGGATTGAAAAGGCTGTAGAGGGGAAAACTCCAGAGGAAGCTCTACATATTGTGGAGCGCATTTGTGGGGCCTGCAGTGTGGCCAATACCTGGAGTTTTTGTCAGGCTGTGGAGAAGGCAGCAGGAGTTGCTGTACCTCGCAGGGCAGAGATTATCCGCACCTTGCTTTCCGAGCTGGAGCGCATTACCAATCATGTAGGTGATTTGGGCAATATGCCAGCAGGTGTAGGCTTCAATCCGGCTATCAGTCTGGGCAGCAGGCTGAAAGAACAGCTGATGCGGCTTTGTGAGGCTGTGGCTGGCAATAGATTCCTCCGAGGGGTTATTGTACCGGGCGGAGTTCGTCAGGATATTACTCCAGAGCTTATTGAGCATATCCATGAGGTTATGGATGCTACTGCTCAGGGGGTAGAAGATTTGGCGGCCATGTTCCGGGAGCAGGAGAACTTCCAGAATCGTGTTCGCACTACTGGTATTATCCGCAATCAGACAGCCAAGGATTTGGCTATGGTTGGGGTAGGAGCCAGAGCCAGCGGCTATGCACATGACAGTCGCAAGGATTTTTCCTATGGTGTTTATCCTGAGCTGGGCTTTGAGCCATATACCATGACTATGGGGGATGTGGCTGCCCGCCTTTTGGTGCGTATCGGTGAGCTGTCTGCTTCCTTTGAAATGATGGATAAGCTTTTGGATATGCTGCGGAATTGTCACGGTATGGAGCTTAAGGCAGAGCTGACTCCTGGTCAAGGAGAGGGCTGGGGTATCTGTGAATCAGCCCGTGGCAGCAATTTCCAGTATGTGGCCTTGGATAATGAGGGACGGATTGACCGCCTCTTTGTCCGCAGTGCTTCCTATCCTAACTGGCCTGCCTTGACCATTGCGGTGCAGGGGGATATTATTCCAGATTTTCCGTTGATAAATAAGAGCTTTGAGCTTTGCTATGCTTGTATTGATAGATAAGGGGGAGAGCTGTGTTTAAGGTATTGGAAAGAATTTTTCGTGACAAAATAGCCACCGAGCAGATTTCCCTTGAGGGCAGCGAAAGATTTCGGGGAACTATTGAAGGCAATGGTTCTCCAGAAATGCTGGAGCATTGTCAGGCTGTGTGTCCTGTAGGCGCCTTTCAGGTTCAGGGAGATAGCTATAAAATTGATTATAAAAAATGTCTTTTCTGCGGTAAATGCGTAGAGGCCTGTGCTTCTATTGCTCTGCAGGAGGGCAAGGAGGATAATGTTCTCCATCATTCCAGCAAGGATGCTATGCCTTATCTTTTAGAGGCTGGTCAGGAGGCTGTGGCAGAGGTATTAAAGCAGAAGCTGGGCCGTTCTCTTCATGTCCGCCATCTGGATGCAGGTTCTTGTAATGCCTGTGACTTTGAAATGGGTGCTATGAGCAATCCATATTATGATTTGCATCGCTATGGTGTAGCCTTTGTAGCTTCTCCACGCCATGCAGATATGTTGATGGTAACAGGTGTAGTAACTCGCAATTTGGAGCAGGCTCTCCGCATGAGTTATGAGGCTATGCCGGAGCCAAGACTGGTTATGGCCTGTGGTGCCTGTGCAGCTGGCGGTGAAACCTATGGGGATACCTATGCCGTAGTGGGTGCTGCTGACCAGGTGGTGCCAGTGGATTTGTATGTGCCAGGCTGTCCTCCAAGACCATCTGCCATGATTGTGGGTATGCTGGCGGCAGCGGATATGCTGGCCGAAAAGCTAAAGCATAAATAATTTTTAGTTGAAAGCAATATAAGGAGGTGTGACTATGCCTAGAGAGAAATTTAGCATAGATGGACAGATTCAGCAGATGAAAAGCAAGGGCATTAAATTTGAGATGATTGACGAAAAAGAGGCCAAGGAGTTTCTCGCCAATCATACCTATTATTTTCGTCTGAAGTTCTACGCCAATAACTATACCAAATGTACTACAGGGGATAAGGCAGGTCAGTATGTGAATCTGGACTTCGCTTATCTTAAGGAATTGTCCCTGCTGGATATCTATCTACGGCGAGTCATGTTCTCCATTGTCATGGATGTGGAGCATTATGCCAAAATCAATTTGCTGGCTTCCTTGGAGAAAAATAAGCGGGAGGATGGCTACAAGATTGTGGCGGAGCTTCTGAAAAAGCATCCTTGGCTGGGCCGGGAGATTGAAAGGCAGAAGGCTCCTTATACGGCTGGACTGATTAACAAATATAAAGGCAATTTTGCCGTATGGAATATTATTGAGGTATTGACCTTTACCAATTTGATTGTGCTGTATGATTTCTACTACAGCAAATACAATCAAAAGCATGTGGAGTCAGATTATTTTTACTCTGTCCGGAATATCCGCAATAGTATTGCCCATAACAACTGTCTCCTGCATGATTTGCGGGCTACCCAGTCTGGTCAGCAGGAGGTAAAGGATGAGGAAATCTGCCGTATTGTAGCTGAGATTCCTGGTATTGGTGCTTCCATGCGCAGTACCAAGCTGTGTGTGCCTTTCCTTTATGATTTTGTAACTACTCTGGAGGTTTTTGACCAGATTGTTACCAGTCAGAAGGAGCGCATCAAGCGGCTGGAAGTTCTTTATCTGTTGGTAAACAATAGATTCTCCCGGCATATTGATTATTTTGAGGGCAATCCTGTGGTTAAGACAGCTTTGGATTTTATGACTAAGGTGGTTAGCTACTATAGAAGCAAGAATCTGGCCGGAACCCCAACAGATGATTTAATGTTTTGACAGGCAGTAGGCTTTAGGGTACAATCAGATTAGAGATTAATATCTAGCTTTAGAAAATGAGGTGTTATTATGGCAAATGAAGAGATTATGGACGAGGAAAACATTGTCGTAGAGTTTCAGGATGATGCAGGTAATTCCCTGTATTATCAGCAGGAAATGATTATTCCTGTAGATGGTGTGGATTTTGCTCTGCTGGTAGGCCTTAATGTTGAGAACGACGAAAGCTTTGATGAGGAAGAGAATGTTATCATTGCCAAGATTGTGAAGGACGAAAATGGCGAGGATGAATATGTAGATCCTACTGATGAGGAGTTTGAAAAGGTTCAGGCTGTTTATAACGAGCTTTGCGATGCCGAGGAAGCTGAGTAAAAGACAGTGACCACAAAGAAATTTGTATTGCCCCAGCTGTATTTTAGCAAGCTGATGCGAGCCATTACGGAGTTTGAGCTTATTGAGGAAGGGGATAAAATCCTTCTCGGCATCTCTGGCGGCAAGGATAGTATTTTTATGGCCTATGCTATGGCCATGATGCAAAAACGGCTGAAAAAGAATTTTCAACTGCAGGCCCTCACCATTAATCCCATGTTTTCAGAGAATTTTGCTACAGAGCGTATCCGAGGCTTTATGGAGGAGCTGGAGATTCCCTTTGCTTCTTTTCCTGTGGATATTGCTGGTACGATTGAGAATCAGGGAGGCAAGGATCCCTGCTATACCTGTGCCTTTTTCCGTCGAGGTGCCGTAAACCGTTATGCCAAGGAGCAGGGGTGTAACAAGGTAGCCTACGCTCATCACCATGATGATGCGGTGGAAACCTTTTTCATGGGGCTTCTGTATTCAGGACAGCTTCATACCTTTACCCCCAAGACCTATTTGGACAAAATGGATTTGACGGTTATTCGTCCTTTGGTATACTTCCGGGAGGAGGAAATACGAGAGGCAGTTCAGTATCATGGCTTTGAGCCTGTACCCTCCCCTTGCCCTTATGATGGACATACCATTCGTCAGAAGGTTAAGGAGCTGATTCAAGAAATGAGTCAGGACAATCCTCAGCTCTACAGTCATCTGGCGGCAGCCATGCGGCAGGATGCCATAGGAGAGCTGTGGGCACCGGCCAAAACCCGTAAGGAAATGCAAAAGCAGTATTTCAGTTATATGTACGGAAAACAACAATAAAATATCTCAGATAATATCTGAATAGCAGAGGTGTCAAAGCAAAAAATGCTTTGACACTTTTTGTTTGCTAGATAATTTGGAAATATTGACACATATACATGGTTTTAGGCTATAATAAAAAGAAAGATGTTGATATGCTGGGCGGGAGGAATAGATATGCAAAAATCCTGGTGGAGCAAGCAGTATGGAATCATAATTGCAATCATTGTCTTGCTGATGATGACGGCTTTCCTATATAAAGACTCTCTTTTGGATACAGAAAAGGTGCATGTGGATGAACGGCTGTATAATGTAGGTGTGCTGATAGACAGTACCATTTACGATGCAGGCTGGAATCAGGCCCATTATGAGGGTTTTGAGGAGGCTGCTAAGGAGCTGGGGGTAAAGATACATTACAGAACCTTTGTGCCCGACAATGATAATGAAGCAATTCGTATAGCCGGGGAAGAACTGATTGCGGAAGGCTGCCGGGAGATATTCGCCACCAGCTTTGGTTATGGCGAAGGCATTATTAAATTGGCTCAGCAGCATCCGGATATTTATTTCTTTCACTGTGCAGGTACAGAAACCGCCCCCAATGTTTCTGTTTATTTTGGCCGTATGTATCAGGCTAGATACCTTAGCGGCATGGCTGCAGGCATGCGTACCAAAACCAATCATATAGGCTTTGTGGCCGCCATGCCTATTGTGGAAGTAATTCGGGGAATCAATGCCTTTACCCTAGGAGTGCAAAAGGTAAATCCTCAGGCCGTAGTTCATGTGCGTTGGACAGATAGCTGGGACACACCAGAAAAGGAAAAGGAAGTTACCCAGAAGCTATTGGAGGATGTTCCTGTAGATATCGTGGCTTATCATCAGAATAGCAGCCAGCTATTGGAGGTGGCTCAGGCTATGGGGGCTGAGGGAATTGGCTATCATTATGACAATAGGGAAAAATTCCCCGATACTATGCTGACCGCTGCTGTATGGGATTGGAAGCGGTTCTATACCAAATTGATTAAGGAATGTATTGACGGCAGATTTACCAGTCGTATATATTATTCTGGCTTGACTAATAATGTTATCGAGATTATTCCTCCTAGAGCTGGGACTCTTTCTAGTCAACAGATAGCCACTATAGATTCCACCAGGAATGCTATTATGTCTGGCAGCTGGGATGTATTTTATGGGCCAATATATAGTCAGGACGGAAGATTGATGGTGAAGGAGGGGGAAGCCCTTTCGGATAAATATTTGATTCAGAAGATGAATTGGCTGGTAAAGGGAACGGAGGGCAGCAGTGATGGAACAAACAAATGAAAAAACTAAAATTCGTGCCCTTGCCATGAAGCGGATTATTTTCGCCGGACTTCTACTGTTGCTGGTTTCCTTGGTGATTCTGTTCCTGTTTCGCCAGCGGATTTCTGTTTTGTTGGTAAACAATGTTCAGATAGAAATGCTAAGTATTGTAGAGCAGAACCGGTTTAAGGTAGACGGTCAGCTGGACGTTATTTTTCGTAATATGGAAACCATTGCTGATGATGCAGCTAACAGAATCAGTAAAGGCCAGTCCTTGCAGGACTTGAATCTGGATAAAAGATTAGTAACTAATGATTTTAATCATGCTGGCTTAATTGACATTTATGGTCGAGGCCTTGTAGGCCCGGATTTACAGCTAAGATATTTTGTCGGCATCAGGGAATCTCTGCAGGGCAGCCAAAAGATTGTTTATATGCCAAATACCGCTCTGGGGGATATTAATGCCGTAGTATTTTCCGTGCCTGTGGAAAAAAATGATAGGATTTTTGGCAGTCTCTACGCCACTATGGACATGGTTAATCTTCAGACTTTGTTTAACGAACAGTCCAATATCAATCCTGATGAAAGCTTTATTATTAATTCTGAAGGCACAGTGTTTGTCAGGGCTAATGATCAGGAGCTGGCGGAGCAAATAGGCATCCGGCTCCATGATTGGCAGCAGCCAGAGGCACCAGAGGATATGCGGAATCTTTACACCAAGATTCGTCAGGAGAAATCTGGAGTGGAGAGAGTTACCCTGCCTGATGGTAGACAGGTCTATATTGCCTGTATGCCCTTGGATACGGTAGACAATCTCTATGTACTGGATGTACTGTCTATGGATGTGATTCAAGAACGCATTAACGGGGTGCTGAACAATGCCACTGCTGTAACAGGGATACTGCTGCTCATTCTGCTATTTGGCTATGGTATTACAGAAATGCGGCAGGTTAAGCACCGCCAGGAAATTTATAATCTGGCTTATATTGATAGCTTAACTGGTTTAGATAATAAGGAAAAATACAAAAGGGATATGCTGAGGGAAATTGAAAATAAGCATAGCTCCCTTTGTGTATCTATATTAAACATTCGCGGTATGAAAACCATTAATGAGCTGCTAGGCGTGTCCTTTGGTCATAATGTGCTCCGTCGGGTAAGCGAAATCCTAAGAAGCCAGCTGTTGAAGCAGGAACAATGCTATATCGGAGATGGAGGTCTTTTCTATCTGGTAAGCTGGGATATAAGCAAGGAAAAGGTAGAAAGCCGTCTAAAGGAATTGATAGAGAAGATTCAGGCTGGAGACTGTGCCCAGGGCAAATACAATATTCAGCTTTCTGCTGGAGCCTACTGGCATCTTATTAACAAAGAAAATGTAGGGGAGGGAACCTTGTCTCTCAGCTCAGTTTCCCTGCCTGCTATGGACAGTCTCATAGATACAGACAGCCATTGGCCAGAAAACTTTTTTACCAAGGCCAGGGCCGCCTTGAAGCAGTTAAAGATAAGCGATAAGGGAGGAGTACGCTTTTTTGATGACAATTTGGCAGAAAAAATCCGCACAGAAAAATTGCTGGAGCATAATTTCCAGCAGGCTTTAGAAAATAATGAATTTGTTCTGTACTATCAGCCTAAATATGGCATTAAGGGTGCAGAGCCAGAACTGCATGGAGCGGAGGCGTTAATTCGCTGGATAAGCCCAGAGTATGGCTTCCTGTCACCGGGAAGATTTATTCCTCTTTTTGAGCGGGACGGCAATTTGGAGATTTTGGACAGACATGTTTTGAAGCTGGCTTGTCAGCAGCTAAGACAATGGCTGGATGCTGGCTACCAAGCTGTGCCAATTTCTGTTAATATATCCAGACGAAATATTGTGGGAGGAAATAACTTTCTGGCATATGCCTTGGATGTGCTGGCAGAATATAAGATTCCAAGCAATTTGATTCAGCTGGAGATTTTGGAAACGGATGCTTCTGTGGATTCTAAGCTGTTAATAAGGTTCCTTCAGATTTTTAAATCCAGGGGATTTAGTTTGGCTATGGATGATTTTGGCAGCGGTTATTCTTCCCTTGGTATGTTCAACTCCATGCCTATTGATTGTCTCAAATTGGATAAAAGCTTCTTCGACAGCTGGCAGCCAGATATGCCAGAAAGGGATAGCTGTCTGATTAAATACATGATAAAGGCAGCCCATGATACAGGGAGAACGGTGGTAGCTGAGGGCATCGAGGAAAAATTCCAGGTAGATTTGCTGCGGCAATACGATTGTGATATGATACAGGGATATTATTTCAGCAAGCCATTGCCAGCAGAAGAATTTGCTACTAGATTAGTTAAATCATAATATTTCTTAATGAAATTTTCTGTTTAAATATTATTTGTTTATTTTCAATAATATTAATTGATAAAATATTTACAGTAGGTCAATTTTCGTATATACTAAAAGGTAAAATGTTAGCGAACATATATATATATGTTCGCATATTTATCGCACTTTGAGGGAGTTGATCTAATGCACAAGCTGAAAGGCCTTATAGAGCCACAAAGGCATTTGTTAGTTGCTATATGTATTTGTATACTAATTATTGTCAATGCTGTATATACAAGTCAAATTGTTGATAACTATATTGTTCAACGAAGTTATCATAATGTAGATAGTATGGTAATTCAAATGAGCAAGGATATTTACACCAATTTCAGCAATGCTCAGAGCCAGCTTCAGCTTATTACACGTTTGGCAAGTCGGGAAAATTTCCAAAATCGTCAAGATTTGCAAAATTATCTGGATGAATTAACTCCCAATGATAATTTAGCCTCTTATAGTATTTTATTACCTGATGGCACTTTGCTGCAGAAAAATGATCATATAAAGATTAATACACCGCCTCAGAGTTATGAAATGCTGTTTAAAAAAGGGACATTTATTAGTAAAATTCTCACTGGGGATGATGGAAGAAAGTATATAGCTATTGGCACCCATTTCGCTGTAAATAGCAGTGAATATGGTATTTTTTTTGGTCTTATCAGCGTGGATAGGCTAAGAAATTTTTTTGATGTACGGAATACAGCGGAGAATACTAATATAATTCTTATTGATGGTTCTACAGGAGATATACTGCTGGATACCATTAGCAATACCAACATTAATATAAAAGACAGTCATTACGCAAGTTGTCCTATTATTAAAGGTAATAGTTTTGAGCAAATGCTCACTGATATGCAGAATAATAATGCTGGTCAGAGTACATATGACTGTCAGAATTATGATGCCTATGTATATAGCAGCTATCAACCCGTAGGTATCTTTAATCTATCCCTGCAAGTAACAGAGCCGGAGCATTCTGTATTGGCAGCTTTTAACAATGTGCGTACTTCTATTCGTATTTTTGCTTTGATTCAATCTCTGCTCTGCTGTGTGGCTATAGCTTATCTTATTTTTGTTAACCTACAAAGACGCCATCGTTACCAAACTGATATGGAAAGAAGTAAATTTTCCTATGCTATACAAAGTCATCTTTTTGGTGCCTCTATTACAAAAAAGCATATTAAGGAGGTACTGTCTGAATTAAAGGAATTTGTTCATGCCGATTTAGTTCATTTTGCTATTATGGATGGTACAGATCGCAAGAACTTCTTCTGCTATCCATTGGAGCATCATACTGCTCTAGATGCTATAAGCAAAAAATTTTATGGCAATGTCTGTCAATTGCTAGATGGGCATCGCAGCGTATATCTTGACGAGGAGCAAACAGCAGAATTACTACGAACAAATCAGCTGGCAGGAATTTCTACTTTAACGGTAAAAAATCTATTTATTGTGCCAGAACGCAAATCTAATGGCGAGTTAGTAGGCTTTTTATCTGTGGTCAACCTGCAGAAGGTAGATGGTTATGAGGAAATGCTGGAAAGTATTGCAGATAACCTTCAGATGGCTATTCAGAATGTGGAGGCTTATAGTCTGTTGCAAAAACTTGGTAATTCAGATGAGCTTACGGGCTTAATGAATCGCAATGCCTATGAGCAGGCTCTTAATGGCTATGAAGCTAGTCCGCATAGTTATTGTTGTATCTACGCTGATGCCAACGGACTTCATGATTTGAATAATAACTATGGCCACGAAGCAGGAGATAAAATGTTAATAACGGTGGCTACTGCTATGAAAATTGCCTTTGGTGGTAATGATACCTATCGCATTGGTGGTGATGAATTTATTGCCTTTACTGCGGATATGACACCAGAGGATGTGGAGGCTGCTGCGGCCAAAATGAAAGCAGATTTGGAGCAGCATGATTATCATGTTTCAATGGGATGGGCATTTCAAAATGAAAATCAATTCCTGCGCTATACCATTTCTTTGGCAGAAAAGGCCATGTATCGTGACAAAGAGTTGTATTACAAGAATATTAAGCAATCTGGCAAAGTAAGAAGCAAAAATCAACAATTGGAAAATATTCTTCTGGAAAAAGGGGATCAGGATTTCTTCCTGTGTACTATTGCTTCTAATTATCTAGGGGTATATATTGTTAATTTGGCTACGGATGATACTAGAATTATTTTCCGTCCTAATTATTTTGACAATATTCTAAAGGAAAATGGTTTCCTTTTTCGCAGCTCTATACGAAAATATGCAGAAAACTTTGTTGATCCTGTATCCTGGTTAGATTTCAGTATATGCTATGATTTTGCCACTGTTGAACAACGTCTTAAGACTAATAAAGTCATAGATTTTGTTTACACCAAGATTGATGGCAGCCAGGTTATGGTACGTATTTACCCTGCAGAGGATTATTCTGAAAAAAAGAAAAATACTCTTTGGATATTTGAGGGTATTTCCCATTAATTTGAATGATGCAAAGTTTTATATTGTGTGGGGGGATAGCAGAAGAATTTGCTAATAAAATGCATAAGCGGGTATAAAATAAAGCAGTGAGAGGGGAAGCCAGCTCACTGCTTTAGTATGTGATATTGAATTAGGAAATAGGTACGTTCATAGTAGGAATAGAAAGGTCATATAATTCATGGGGGGCTATGTCTTGACCGTCAGCCCATTCAACAGTATGTCCAGCAATGTGAACTGTTGCAAAAATAGCCGGATCTTGAAGTTGACCATACCAATCTCCGCTAATATAAGGTCTTACATCAAAAATACGTTGCTCTCCAGTATCAAAGGAGAGATAGAGTTTGTAATCATTTAATGGTTTGACTGTTATTACTTTTGGTCGCAGCATATGAATCACCTTCCTCACCGAAGTGGTGCGATTTTAAATACGGCCTGCCCTCTGGACAAGAGTTTCCAATTGGCAGCTAATTCGTCATGGTGAATATCTATCCATGTTTGAACCATACGAAGTTTCTTTGGGGGTAATGTACCTTCAATTAATTCACCTTCCAGAGAGATTACAGCTTCGTCATCTTGATACTCTGCATGTATATGTGGTAAATTATGTCTACCACCTTGTTCTCTATACATGTAAATAATAATTCCAAAAAACATACTTAACGCAGGCATGAAAGATCATCCTTTCATATGTATTATTTAGTGATTTCTTGCTTAGTGCGTATAGTAATCATACCTTGTAACTATATTTTAGCTATGGAGAGTGGTTATGTCAATTTTTTCATGATAGTAAACAGTATATGATAAATAGAACAAAATATGTAAATAGTGCAGTGATTTATACCAAATGTGGTTGATGAATGGACTTTTGTTATTTTATAGTGGATTTTTTTAGGAAAAGACTTGCATATCTGGCTTTTTTCCTTTATTATGGTAAATGTATCTCCACTGAGGAGAAATATATTGTTTGGAGGCGTTAGCTTTGATTAAGGTTTTAGTCAGCGGTGCCTGCGGCAGAATGGGACAGGCAGTTGTCAAGGCTGTTATGGAGGACCAGGAGCTGCAGCTAGTAGCTGCTGTTGATATTAAAACCGGCATTGATGCCGGTGAAATGGTGGGCATGGGTAAATCCGGTATAATTGTCACCGACAATTTGGACCAGGCCATTGAGGATACCAAGCCAGAGGTTATGGTAGACTTTACCCGCCCAGATGTGGTATATGGCAATGCTGTCAAGGCATTGAAGAAGGGAGTATCTCCTGTTATTGGCACTACAGGTCTTTCTGAGGAGTCTAAGGCAGAGCTGGCTCAGCTGGCAAAGGACAACAATGCACCATGCTTTATTGCACCAAATTTTGCTATTGGCGCTGTACTGATGATGCTGATGGCCAAGCAGGCGGCCAAATATATGCCAGAGGTGGAGATTATAGAGCTTCATCATGACAAGAAGCTGGATGCCCCATCTGGTACAGCTCTCCAGACTGCGGCTATGATTTCTGAGGTGCGTGCTGCTCATCAGCAGGGCAATCCAGAGGAAAGCGAAAAGGTGCAGGGAGCCAGAGGTGCCAATGTGGATGGTATGCATATTCACAGCGTTCGTCTGCCAGGTTATGTGGCTCATCAGGAGGTTATCTTTGGTGGTCTTGGCCAGACCTTGACTATTCGCCATGATTCCCTGAACCGTGAGTCCTTTATGCCAGGTGTATGCCTGGCCTGCAAAAAGGTACGCAGCCTTTCCGGTCTGGTAATCGGCTTGGACAAGGTTATGGATTAATATTGATTAACATTTGAAAGGATGTATATAGATGAAAAAATACAATGTTGCTATTCTGGGTGCTACTGGTGCTGTAGGTCAGGAATTCCTGAATCTGATTGAGGAGCGTAATTTCCCATTTGCTGAGCTGAAGATGCTGGCTTCCAAGCGTTCTGCTGGTAAGAAGATTCAGTTCATGGGCAAAGAGTACACTGTTGAGGAGGCTACTGAGGACTCCTTCAAGGGTGTGGATATTGCTCTCTTTGCTGGCGGCGCTGCTAGCAAGACCCTTGCTCCTGCTGCTGTAAAGGCTGGTGCTGTAGTTATTGATAACTCCAGTGCTTTCCGCATGGACCCAGAAGTACCATTGGTTGTACCAGAGGTAAATCCAGAAGCTATTGCCAACCACAAGGGTATTATTGCTAACCCTAACTGCTCTACCATTATTATGGTTATGGCTCTGAAGCCTCTTTATAATGTATCCAAGATTAAGCGTGTAGTTGTATCCACCTATCAGGCTGTATCCGGCGGTGGCAAGGAAGCTATGGCTGAGCTGGAGGAGCAGGTAAAGGCTATTAACGAGGGCCGTCCTGTAGTTGCCAATATTCTGCCTGGCGCATCTTTGGCTAAGCATTATCAGATTGCTTTCAACCTGATTCCTCAGATTGATGTATTCAAGGACAATCTCTACACCAAGGAAGAGATGAAGATGATCGACGAGACCAAGAAGATCATGAGCGATGACAGCATGAGAATCACTGCTACTACCGTTCGCGTTCCTGTATACAGAAGCCATGCTGAGTCTGTAAACGTAGAGTTTGAGGACGAGATTTCTGTAGAAAAGGCTCGTGAGGTACTGGCAGCATTCCCAGGTGTTACCCTCACTGATAATCCTGATGAGCAGATTTATCCAATGCCTTTGGAGACTTCCGGCAAGAATGATGTAGAGGTAGGCCGTATCCGTAAGGATTATTCCACCGACAATGCCCTGAATTTCTGGGTATGCGGTGACCAGATTCGCAAGGGTGCAGCCCTCAATGCTCTCCAGATTGCTGAGTACATGATAAAGAACGAAATGGTTTAATTAATCGCCAAATAAATAAGAGAAGCCCTGTCAGATAGAGAATCTTGTTCCTATTTGGCAGGGCTTTTGTGATATAATTATATCTAAATGAATTGGGGTTTAGGAACAAGGGAATAATATTGGCAGAGGATGGGGAAGTGTGATGGATAATATTCAGAAAAAATTATTTCAGCTGCAGGATGTTGGCTATGGGGATTTTCATAGCAAATTGATGCCTAATATTCCTAGGGAGAAAATTATTGGTATCAGGGTGCCTGTTCTGCGGCGATTTGTTAAGGAATTGTCTAAGGCAGAGAAGGAAGATTTTCTGCAACAGCTTCCACATATATATTATGAGGAAAACAATCTTCATGGTCTGATTATTATGGAAGGCAAAGATTATGGAAGCTGTATAGAGGAATTGGAAAGATTTTTGCCCTATATAGATAATTGGGCCACCTGTGATATGCTGCGGCCCAAAATTTTGCGCAAGCACCTGCCTGAGCTGTTGGAGAAAATCTATCAATGGCTGTCTAGTGAGGATACCTATAGTGTGCGGTTGGCCATTGGCTTTCTCATGAGCTTTTATCTGGATGATGGTGCTTACCAAAGGGAGTATTTAGTCAAGGTAGCAGAGATTTCATCCCAAGAATATTACGTTCGTATGATGGTGGCTTGGTATTTTGCCACCGCCCTGGCTAAGCAATATCAGGATGCATTGCCTTATATGCAAAAAGGGAGATTGGAGGAATGGACTCGCCGTAAGGCAATCCAGAAAGCTCTCGAAAGCCGCAGAGTTAGTCCGGAACACAAGGAATATTTGCGAAGCCTTCGATAAAATGACAATTTAGTTTTGCTAATATAGCTTGCAAATAGCAAGCTGTTAGAATACAATAAAATCAAGGAAGGTGATTAATATGGCTAGAACAGCAAATGTATTTGCAAGGGTTGAACCAAGCTTAAAGGCCCAGGCTGAGGATGTACTAAACGAATTGGGGATTCCGATGTCTAATGCGGTGGGAATGTTTTTGAAACAGATTGTATTGCAGCGAGGTATTCCTTTTGAAATGAAGCTGCCTGCCAGAATGCCACTGGTTTATGATGAATTAACTAAGGAACAGTTTAATCAGGAGATTCAGAAGGGAATAGATGATATAGAAAATGGGCGCACTATATCATCTGAGGAATTGCGTGCAGAATTAAAAAGGAATCTTGGAATATGACTTATTATATAGA
>OQVS01000119.1_pt1 | contig 41838 bp, 40 predicted proteins | sample 1691601 | NCBI WGS metagenome assembly OQVS01 (sample SAMN03418268, study PRJEB22391) | human gut metagenome | biome: human-gut; feature: organic feature; material: feces | host: Homo sapiens | place: Tanzania | collected 2013-01 | reverse complement strand
AAGCTGATCGGCAGAGGTATAGATATTCGACATGATTTTGTTCTCCTTCCGACTTAGTCGTATTGAACAAAATGAAAGAAATCAGTCTTTCAAACAAAAAATTAAAGTATGGTATTGTAATGGAGGACACCTTTTGGGTAAAACAAAAGATTGTAACAATTCAAAATATGCGAGTTTCAAGAGACGAGGAATTGGTCGCATGGATACTAAGCTATATGATTTTAGGGGATCAAATCGAACCTTCTTCTAAAGCCTTGAACCATCTCTATCAATACGATGAGAATACAGATAACAAATTGTCTATGCAAATGGAAACAGCCATTGCGCATATAGGTGAGGATGTCATAATAACTTGGTTTAGGACTATTCATGCTGAGATGCTGAAAATATTGCAATTTGCTAACAAAAATTTCAGAACACTTGTTTATTCAGATGCATATTCAGAGGGATTAGTACGAACCTATCAAGTCATATTCTTAGCTTTGTTTGAACTGATTATTAAAGACAGAATGTCTGTTTGTAATTATAACAAACTAATTCAAACCCTTGACCATATTGCATTGAATCATTTGAAAGGAATATCCGATTCTAATTGGAAATCACAAACTCGTATTCAAAAAATACAGGCTGTAAAAGGAATTATCCTGCCGTGTTTTAAGAAAAGAAAAGGAGGGGATGCGACAAAAGGTAAAAATTAAATCCTATCGGGAACATAATATAGCTCAGACTAGATTAGCATATGTAGAAAATAAAAATCCAGATGAAGATGTGGCCATTCAGGGTGCCTTGGATTTTTCCAGTGATGGTCTTGGTATTACACCATCAGAAAGAATAGATATGAATACCTGTATATATGGTAGAGAGATGGCACAGGCATATATGCAGGTTTTTGATAGTGTGTGGAACAATACTTCTGTAGTAGAAGATGTTACAGATAAGGTTTTGTCAGAAATGGAGGTTCTTTATAAGGAAAACACACCGGAAATAATATATTTTATAACTCTCTATCGCATTTTTGAGGCTTATTTAGGCGAGTTAACAGAAGAAAATATTATAAAAACCAAAACAGGTATTAAGGAATCTCAAATTTGGAACAAGCTCTATAAATTCCAGCGGGATGGTGTTTTGGGTGCCATTGATAAGATAGAGAAATACGGCGGATGTATCATTGCTGATAGTGTAGGGTTGGGCAAAACCTTTACGGCGTTGGCAGTGATTAAATATTATGAACTAAGAAATGACAGAGTATTGGTGCTGGCGCCCAAGAAGCTAAGAGAAAATTGGACAATATATACTCAAAACGACAAGCGTAATATTTTTGCAGAGGATAGGTTTAATTATAGTGTTTTAAATCATACAGATCTTAGTCGTTATCAGGGTACATCTGGAGACATCAATTTTGCTACCTTGAATTGGGGAAACTACGATTTGATTGTAATAGATGAAAGCCATAATTTCCGTAATAATGATCCTCACAAGGGGCGTAAGACCCGCTATGAGCGTTTGATGGAGGATGTTATTAAGGCTGGCGTAAAAACCAAGGTTTTAATGCTGTCGGCTACTCCTGTTAACAATCGTATGAATGACATTAAGAATCAAATTGCCTTTATTACAGAAGGAAAAAATGATGCTTTGAAGTCTGCAGGAATAACCAATATAGAGACAACCCTACGTAAAGCCCAGATGATTTTTAATCGTTGGTCGGAATTGCCAGAACCTGACCGCACCACAAAGCGTTTTGTGGAAATGATGGACTTAGAGTATTTTAAGCTATTAGATACTCTAACTATTGCCCGCTCTCGCAAGCATATTGAAAAATATTATAATTTGGCAGAAATAGGCAGATTTCCAACTAGATTAAAGCCTATTAACGAATGTCCAGAGATTGATACACTAGGCCAATTTCCACCTATAGGGGAAGTTAACAAAATGATTAATCGTCTGACCTTGGGTTTATATGCCCCACTGAAATATGTTCGCTCGGATAAAAGACAGGCCTATGAGCGTCGTTATGATATGGCTGTGGCAGATGGTCGCAGCGTGTTCAAGCAGGTAGATAGAGAAAATCAGCTAATTCATTTAATGCGGGTAAATCTTCTCAAACGTATGGAAAGCTCTATCAACTCCTTTGTGCTAACAGTGGAGAAAATTGCTAATCGGATTAGCAACACCTTGGAGATAATAGCTAAGCATGATGGGGAATATCACGGAGAGCTGAATATTGAAGAATTGGATTTTGACGAGGATGGATTGGATATTGATGATTTGGTATTCGGCAGTAAGGTCAAAGTTCTTTTACAGGATATGGACCTTATAAAATGGCGTCAAGATTTGGAAATTGACCTGGAGGAATTAAAGGAAATTTTAAAAAGTGCCAAAGAGATTACGCCTGAGCGGGATAATAAATTGCAAATTTTGCAGAAACGTATTGCTGGCAAGATACAAAATCCTATTAACAAAGGCAATGGCAAGATAATAATCTTTACAGCCTTTGCAGATACGGCTGAGTATCTCTATCAGCACATTGCACCTAAACTGGCGCCTGTAGGCATATATACTGCCTTGGTAACTGGAGGCACAGGTACTAACAAATCTACTTTGCCTATTCCGGCTGGTATGAAGCGGGACATCAAAATATCAGATTTGAATACGGTGTTGACCTTGTTTTCACCTTTGTCTAAATCAGCCAAGAGTATCTATCCAAATATGCAGGATGAAATAGATATTCTTATAGCTACGGATTGCATCTCAGAAGGTCAAAACCTACAGGACTGTGATTATCTGATTAATTATGATATACACTGGAATCCTGTGCGTATTATTCAGCGCTTTGGCCGCATTGACCGCATAGGCTCTCGAAATACAGTCATACAGCTTCTCAATTTTTGGCCTACAAGCGATTTGGATTCCTATATCGATTTGGCTCAGCGTGTTAAAGGCAGAATGGTACTTTTGGATGTGTCGGCTACTGGCGAGGAAAATATTATAGACGACCAAAAAGCCAAAGAAATGAATGATTTGGAATATCGAAAGAAACAACTACAAAAGCTCCAAACAGAGGTGGTAGATTTAGAAGATATTTCGGGAGGAGTTTCTATTACGGATTTAACCTTTAATGATTTCAAAATGGATTTAATGGAGTATATGAAGGACCATGAAGCAGAGTTGGCAGATGCTCCCAGTGGTTTATATGCCATTGCCAGAATATCAGAAAACCTGCGGGATGTGGTGAAGCCGGGGGTTATCTTTGTTCTGCGGCAAATCAAAGGGGCAAAGCAAACCAAGGAGCAGAATCCGCTATTTCCATATTATTTGGCCTATATTACTGAGGATGGACAGGTAAAGGCAAATTTTCTCCAAGGAAAGCAGGTATTGGATTATCTAAAGAAATTCTGCGCAGGAGAAAATACTATAGCCAAGGATTTGGCAAATCAATTCAATGAGGAAACCAATCACGGCCGAAACATGGATAAATATTCCAATTTGTTGCAGGAAACCATTGAAGATTTGATTGGCAAAAAACAAGAAGTTGGTGTAGCTAGTCTCTTTAGCAAGGGAGGCACGGCTATGCCCAATAATATTAGAGATGGCATGGCAGATTTCGAGCTGGCGGCCTTTTTAGTGTTGAAATGAGGCGAGCTATGGAAATTTTTGCAAGTATGTGTCTGCCAGAGATAGCTAGAATCGACAGGGTAATTCCCAAAAAACAATTTTATGAAAATGGCAATTTATCTACGACAGATAAAAAGCTATTTGAAAATGTAGAAAAAATCTACTGGCGTTACGCACTTAAAACAGAAAATTGCTTCCTTGGAGCCTATCAGGATGAAAAAAGGGATTATCCTGAAATTGAAGTTCTGGAAGTCAAGCTGCGGCAGGAGAAGCAGCTTAAACGCCTGGCAGAGGTTATCATGGGAGCCATTCCTTATCCCATGTTGCTATTTTTTCATATGGATAATCATATACAGCTATATATGGGAATGTTACGGCAGAATCAGGCAGATAGCGGGCGTATGACTTTGGAAACTATGGAATCTACAGATTGGTTATCAGAGGAAGATGCTCTTTGGCGGGAATTGGCTATAGGAAAAGTTCCGGCAACTAATTTTTATCTTTTGTATAAAGGTCTATTTGACACTATCAGTAAACATCATCTAAGAATTATGAATGTGCCTACAGCAGAAATATCTGGCCATGAAGCTAGGGATAAACTGAGGACAATTCAAGAGTTGGAAAAGGAAATAACCAAGTTGCGTAAGCAAATGAAGTCAGAGCGACAGTTTAACAGAAAAATGGAATACAATAGCAAATTACAAAAGTTGAAAAAGGCAAAAGTAGAAATAATGGGGCAAGGGAGCAAGGCATAATGAAAAAACTAAATGGTGAATCTATGAATATAACAGAAGAGAATATCAAGGCTATGGAGCAGCTTTTTCCTGAGGCTTTTGAGGAGGGGAAAATCGATTTTGGTGTACTGCGTCAGCTTCTGGGAGATTTTGTGGATGATGCCCAAGAAAAGTATAGTTTCAAATGGAATGGCAAGGGTAAAGCTCTGAGATTGTCCCAAACCCCATCAATGGGAACCTTGCGTCCCTGCAGGGAAGAAAGCAAGGATTGGGATAATACGGAAAACCTCTACATTGAGGGAGATAATCTGGAGGTTTTGAAGCTTTTGCAAAAATCATATTATGGCAAGGTAAAAATGATTTATATTGACCCGCCCTATAATACCGGAAATGATTTTGTCTATAAGGACAACTTTCGGGACAATATACAGAACTACAGGGAAATTACATGTCAGGTAGATGGAGAGGGCAATAAAAATAGCACTAATACAGAGGCTAGCGGGCGATTTCACACTAATTGGCTGAATATGATGTACCCAAGGTTGAGATTGGCTAGAAATCTCTTGTCTGAGGATGGGGTTATTTTTATCAGTATTGATGATAATGAGCAGGGTAATTTAAAGAAGATTTGTGATGAAGTGTTTGGCGAAAATAATTTTATTTGTAATATATGCCATAAAGCTAGAGCTTCAATATCAAATGATAAAATAATTTCATCAAATCATAATATCATATTACTATATAGTAAAAAGTTAGCCGTAACATTTAAAAATAGGAATTATATAGGATTGTCACCAGATTTGTCAGGATTTTCAAATCCAGATAATGATATTAATGGTGATTACAAATTGACACCAGTAGATGGACCTGGTGGGGCAAAAAAAGGGAATCCTTATTATGAATTTATGGGCATAAAAGGATATTTTAGATATTCTAAAGCAACAATGCAAGAAAAGTATAATAAAGGATTGATAGTTAAGACTGGCAATGGATTGCAACAAAAATATTATTTAAAAGAAGCTAAATGTAGTAGAAAAACAGATACAACATGGTGGGAAGATGGAGGTTTAACATCTAATGCAACAAGAAATTTGATTGAACTTATGCAGGAAAAAACGTTTGATACACCTAAATCAATACAATTAGTGAATAGAATGTTGAATTTGTTTACTAATTATGATAAGAGTGCAGTTATATTAGATTTTTTCTCTGGTTCAGCCACCACCGCTCATTCAGTTATGCAACTTAATGCAGAGGATGGCGGTAAGCGCAGATTTATTATGGTGCAGTTACCAGAGCTAACAGATGAAAAAAGTGATGCCTACAATGCTGGTTATAAAAATATCTGCGAAATTGGCAAAGAACGGATTCGCCGGGCCGGGGATAAAATCAAGGCAGAGGCTGGAGACAAAGCCAAGGATTTGGATATTGGCTTCAAGGTGTTCAAACTGGATAGCTCCAATTTGCAGAAATGGAATCCACAGCCAGAGAATATTGTGGAGAATATTCAGTTGTTTGCGGATAATTTTCTGCCTGACCGTAGTGAGCAGGATGTACTTTATGAAATCATCTTGAAAATGGGGCTTGATTTGAGCTGTCCTATTGAGGAAGTAGAGGCTGCTGGTGAAAACATCTATATTATAGGGGATGGTGCCTTGATGATTTGCCTAGGTGAGGATATTACTACCACTGTAGCTGACCAGATGGTGAAGCTTCATCAGGAATATGATTCAGAATTATGGCAGGTAGTGTTCCGTGATACAGGTTTTGCTTCTGATATGGACAAAACCAATATTAAGGAAATTTTGAAATCTGCTGGTTTGGCAGAGGACAGCTTTGTTTGTGTGTGAGGTGGGAAGCTATGAAGCTAAAATTTGATGCTGGTTTGGACTATCAGCAGGAGGCTATTGCTGCTGTAAGAGATGTTTTTCAGGGGCAGATGCCCAAACAGTCTCTATTTTCAGTGGCAGCCATTAACCAAGAGCAGATGTCACTAAATTTTGCCCACAGTCCACAACAGTTGTCCTTGGTTCAAGGCATAGGCAATCGTCTTACCATAGATAGAGAGGATTTGCTAAAAAATATTCGAAGTGTACAGTTGCGGCATGGCTTGCCTCAGTCGGCCGCTTTAGGCAATGAATTGAATCTGGATATAGAAATGGAAACTGGTACAGGCAAGACCTATGTTTATTTGCGTACTTTGCTAGAACTAAATGAGGCCTATGGCTTTACCAAATTTATTATTGTGGTGCCTAGTGTTGCTATCAAGGAGGGGGTAAAGAAAACTCTTGATATTACACGGGAGCATTTTCGGGGATTGTATAAAAATGTGAATTATGATGCCTACATCTATGATAGTGTTGATAGAATCAGGGATTTTGCTACAGCATCTACCATACAGATTATGGTTATGACCATTGCAGCCTTTAATAAGACTTCCAATGTTATCAATAATTACCATGATAAGAAGTTTGGCGAGGATTTGCCTATAGATATGATTAAGGAAACAAATCCCATTGTAATTATTGATGAACCTCAGTCCACTATTAGTACAGATGCGCAGGTAGAAGCTGTACGAACACTGAATCCTTTGTGTACTATTCGCTATTCTGCCACACCTATTCGCGTGGAAAATAAGCTTTATCGTCTAAATGCAGTGGATAGCTTTGCTAAAAAGCTGGTTAAGGGGATTGAGGTAGAAAGTTTTGCCTTGAAGGATGATCACAATGATGCTTATTTATTGCTAAAATCTGTTAACAATAAAAAATCTCCCATAACAGCCAGAGTAGAAATGGATATAAAAAATAGACAGGGCAATGTAAATCGTAAGGTCGTTACCGTAAAACAGGGAGACGACCTATATGAGAAATCTGGCGGACGGGATATATATGAGGGTTATATAGTCAAGGATATATATTGTGCCGATGGTCAGGAATATATGGATTTCACCAGTTGTAGCGATATTCTTTATTTAGGCAAGGCTATAGGCACTATGCAGGATGATGAGATGAAGCGTCAGCAGATACGGGGCACCATTGAGGAGCATCTGAACAAAGAACTGGAGCTTAATCCCAGGGGCATAAAGGTACTTTCTTTGTTCTTTATAGATAAAGTGGCTAACTATAGAGAATATGATGAGGAGGGCAATGCTCTCAAGGGAAAATATGCCTGCTGGTTTGAGGAAATCTATCGGGAGGTTATCAAGAGGCCTAAGTATCATGATTTGTGGCATAGCCTCCATAATGAGGAAGATGAAGCTGAAATGGTTCACGATGGTTATTTTTCTGCTGATAAAGGCAAGAAGAATAGTCCGGGAGCATGGAAAGATACCTCTGGTTCTACGGCAGCTGATGATAGTACATATAATCTGATAATGCAGGATAAGGAGCGACTGCTGTCCTTTGATTGCAAGATTCGCTTCATATTTTCTCATTCGGCATTAAAGGAAGGCTGGGATAATCCTAATGTGTTCCAAATTTGCACCTTGAACGAAACCAAAAGTGTTATTAAGAAGCGTCAGGAAATCGGTCGAGGCTTGCGTCTTTGTGTTAATCAGGCGGGAGAGAGACAATACGATACCAATTTGAATATTCTTACTGTTATGGCTAACGAAAGTTACGATGAATTTGCCAGCAGTCTGCAAGAGGAGTATCAGGAGGATGGTATTCGCTTTCGGGTACTGGAGGTGGCAAATTTTGCCAATATACCTGTGCCTATGGATGAGACCAAGAACATTGATGAAAATGAAGTAGAAGTTGGTTATTTGGGGACAGAAAAAGCACAGTTGATTATGGAGAGCCTTAGGGAGCAGGGATATGTGGATGCAGAGGGCAATATAAATGATACCTTGAAGGAGGATATCCAGCAGGATAAGTTTGTGATGTCTGAGGAAATGACTCCCTATAAGGCACAAATTCAGGAAATATGTATCAAGGCCTGTGGCAGTATTCCTATTCATAATAAGCGAGAGCGAAAGGAAGCAGTTCTCAATAAAAATGTATTTTTATCTCCAGAATTTAAGGAATTATGGGAGGCTATCAAGTGGAAAACAACTTATAGAGTGGATTTTTCTACAGAAGAGCTTTTGGAACGGTGTCGGAAAGAAATGGCTTTGCAGATGCGCATACCGTCTCCTAAGATTATACAGACTAAGGCTGATGTGGCTATAGAAACAGGAGGCGTTACGACAAAGGTAGTAGTTGATCGGGCAGTAAGTTCCTATAGTACAGGGAATTTTCTGCCAGATATTGTATCTTATTTGCAAAATGAAACCAATCTCACTCGGCGTACTATTGTGGAGTTGTTAACTGGTACAAGGAAAAATGAGAATGGTTGCTGGCAGACATTTGATAATTATGGCAACCGCTTAAAGGATTTTCAGAAGAATCCCCAGGTATTTATGGAAAGCACAGCCAAAATTCTTCGTTCCGTGATGAAGTCCATGATTGTGGATGGCATCAAATATCAACGTATAGGAGATGAGGAGTATTATTGTCAGGAACTATTTGAATCAGAGGAGCTTAAGGGCTATTTAGAGAGTAATATGTTGGCAAGCCGTAAGGGGATATATAACTACGTAGTCTATGACAGCGAAAATGAGAGAAAATTTGCCACGGCTTTTGAGGATAATGAGGATGTACTACTATATGCCAAGCTGCCAGATTGGTTTAAAATTAGCACCCCTTTAGGTTCTTATAACCCTGATTGGGCGATAATTGTCAATCAGAATGGTGAGAAAAAGCTGTATTTTGTTTTGGAAACCAAGGTAAATACAGATGTGGATGAATTGCGAATTACAGAAAGCAAAAAAATTCAGTGTGGTCGCGAACATTTTGCAGCTTTGGGTACAGCAGCTGCTTTTATACCTGTTGATAATTTTGCCGATTTTATGCACAGTATTTGATAATAAGATTATGCACCAGCTGTTTTTTAGTAAGATAGCTGGTGTTTTTTGTGGTGTGAATTTGGTAGAGATAATGATATAATTAAGATATGTTTCTGCGGGAGGTGATTAGATGATTTTATATCATGGCAGCAATGTTACTGTGGATAAACCTAGGCTGATAAAGCAAAATAGGTTTTTAGATTTTGGTTTTGGATTTTATACAACAACAAATCGTGAGCAGGCTGTTAATTTTGCCTTAAAGGTGGCAAATCGGAGAAAATCTGGCAGCGCCAGCCTAAATATTTATGAATTAGATGAAAACCTCGCATTTGCAAATTGTGATTTATTGAAATTTGAATCACCAAATGAAGCCTGGTTGGATTTTGTTGCAGCCAATCGTCAAGGAAATTATGTTGGCAAGCAATATGATATGATTTATGGAGCTGTTGCCAATGATGATGTATATAGAACCATAACCTTGTATTTGACAGGCATATTGAATAAAGAACAAACATTGGAAGCCTTAAAGATAAGGAAGCTTTTTAACCAGTTGGTATTTGCTAGTGAAAAGGCATTAAGCTATTTAGTTTTTAAAGGATGTGAGCAGGTATGAATGAGAATCAATTTAGTGCCATGCTTGCTATTATTGTGCCACAAATTGTAGAGCAGATTGTTAAAAATAGCAATATAAGCGAGGTAAAGGCTGTGGAATGTTTTTACCGTTCTAATTTGTATCAAGAGTTGGCGGATGAAACTTCTAAGCTATGGCACTATAGTCCGCTATTGCTGTATACTATGTATCAGGATGAGCTTTTGACTGGTCATTATGATTATCCAGAGGAGGCGTAAATTATGGGCAAGGAAATAAAATTTCTAATTTATTGCCTAGAGCGGTACAGATATTTGAAGAAGCTCTCTGGGAAAGAGGTTACGACATTATTTGCCCAATATGGCATTTTTGATTATATTATGAAATATTTTGAATCCCTGCATACTATGGGGGATAATTATATTGTAAATGATATTGATGAATATATTGCCGAGCAAAGGAACATAACGAGGTGACGGGCGGTCTTTTCTAAAAAATATAAGTAAATGGTAGTTATAAACACCAGCTGTTTTCTAGGAAGATAGCTGGTGTTTTTGTTGGAATTTTGTTTGGGGATAGGTGGGAGTGGTTAAAAGGGAAGTTTATGGAGGATAGTTTGTCTCTATGTTGTCAATTTCTATGCAGGTGTGATAAAATTAATTAGTTATGATGTAATTTTGGAGGTTGATATAAATGGCAGTTTTGGAGATTGTCAAGGCAGGTAATCCTGTGTTGAAGCAGAAGGCTGAGCCTATAGGCAAGGTGGACAGCAGATTGAGGAAGCTGTTGAATGATATGGCTGAAACCATGTACAGTGCAGATGGTGTAGGTTTGGCAGCCCCTCAGGTGGCCAAATCCATTCGCTGTGTAGTTATTGATGTTGGTGATGACAATGGACTTTTGGAGCTGATAGATCCTGTGATTACGGAGCGTGAGGGAAGCGAGATAGATTCCGAAGGGTGTCTTAGCGTGCCTAATGTTTTTGGGGATGTGGAGCGTTCTGCCAAGGTAGTGGTGGAATATACCAATCGCTGGAACAAGAGAAAGCGCTTGGCTGCTGGCGGTCTTTTGGCTAGATGTATTCAGCATGAGCTGGATCATCTGGAGGGAACTTTGTTTATTGATGTGGCCAAGAGCCTGCGGAATGGAGATAAAAAGCAATGAGCAAGCTAAAGACAATATTTATGGGTACACCGGATTTTGCTGTACCTTGCTTGGAGGTTTTGCAGGCCAAGACGGAGGTTTTGGCGGTAATTACCCAGCCTGATAGACCAAAGGGCAGAGGCCATAATTTGCAGGCTTCTCCTGTAAAACAGAAAGCCTTAGAATATAATCTGCCAGTGTTGCAGCCGGAAAAAATCAAAACTGAGGAATTTACCGCAGAGCTGGAGAGATTACAGCCGGATTTGATTGTAGTAGTGGCCTTTGGTCAGATTCTGTCCCAGCGGATTTTGGATATTCCTCCTTTGGGCTGTGTTAATGTGCATGCTTCTTTGCTGCCAAGATACAGAGGGGCAGCACCTATTCACTGGTCCATTATTAACGGCGAAAAGGAAACTGGTGTTACTACCATGCTGATGGATGCTGGTTTGGATACTGGTGATATGCTGTTAAAGGACAAAGTGGCTATTACTGAGGAAATGACCACAGAGGAGCTTCATGACCAGCTGATGGCTATGGGTGGAAAGCTGCTGGCTGAAACTGTAGATGGTTTGGCCAATGGCACCATCACGCCTGAAAAGCAGGATGGTAGCATTTCCAATTATGCCGGTATGCTGAATAAGGAAACCGGTCATATTGATTGGAGCAAATCTGCAGTAGAGATTCACAATCTCATTAGAGGTCTAAATTCTTGGCCTGTGGCTTGGAGCATGAAGGATGGCAAAAACTACAAGTTCTGGCGTACCAAGGTAGAGAAGAGCAACAGTGATAAGGCACCTGGTACAGTGGTAGAGCTGCGGAAAAACAGCTTTTGCATTGCCACAGGAGAAGGTCTGCTGGAGGTGCTGGAGATACAGCCACCTAGTAAAAAGCGCATGAGTGCTGGTGATTTGCTTCGTGGTCATGGTGTAGCAGTTGGAGATATCTTTAACTGATATTCTGAGGAAAAGCTATGAAATGTTATACGGATAATCAGGGTAGGAATCCTAAGAGATTGTTTGTCAGCTTGATGACAGGCAGTTTTGTGGTTTTGGTGGCAGTATTTGCTACTATGTGGTGGATTGCCCGCCCAGGATTGTTGGAGCTGAATAGCTGGCTGCCAGAGGCCTTTGGTCTGTGTCTGTTAGTTCTAGCAGGTTTAATGGCCTTGGGAATATTCAGCATGGTGGCTGGCATTATGGGCTGGCCGGTGCCACGCTTCCTGCATCGACAGACCTACGGGCTAATGAATGTATTGTTCTATGTGGCTTTGGGGGCTGGGCGGTTATTACATATCCCCAGACGGAGGATTGAAGGCTCCTTTGTGGCGGTTAGCAACCAAATTATTAAAAATCGCCATCTAAAGGTAATGCCAGATAAGCTTTTGGTGGTAACGCCTCATTGTCTGCAGCTGGCTACCTGTCCCCACAAAATAACTAGAGATCCTAATAATTGCAAGCGTTGTGGGGGCTGTGATATTGGTGCGTTGGTAACTATGGCAGAGGAAATGGGCTTTCATTTCTTCGTAGTTACAGGGGGAACTTTAGCTCGACAAACTGTCATGAAGATTCGGCCCAAGGCGGTGGTGGCCATTGCCTGTGAGCGGGATTTGGCCAGCGGTATTCAGGATGTTTACCCTATTCCCTCTGTGGGGGTGCTGAATCTAAGGCCTAATGGCCCCTGCTACAATACCCATGTGGATTTGGAGGAATTTCGCCGGGCTATAGAGGAGATTCTGATTTTGCCGCCAAAGGACGAAAAGCATTAAAAAAATGCGATATGCTTCGGCATATTTGATTGACTATAAAGGAGAAGTTTATTTAATGGATAAGGCAAGGGAAGCGGCTTTAAAGATTATGACAGCTGTGCACCAGCAGGGAGCCTATGCCAATGTGGCACTGGCCAAGGAGCTAAGACATGGCCAGCTGTCTGATATGGATAGGCGGTTTGTGACAGAGCTGGTATATGGTGCTGTCAAGGCAGGGGGAACTCTGGATTGGATTATCAAAAAATATTTGACACGGCCTTGGAACAAGGTTAATCCTTTGGTGCAGGAAATTCTGCGGCTAGGCACTTATCAGCTACGCTACATGGACAAGGTGCCTGCTTCTGCTGCTTGTAATGAATCTGTGGAATTGGCCAAGAAATTTACCAATCTGGGAGCGGCAAAATTTGTTAATGGTGTGTTAAGAACTATGGTGCGGGAGCCAGAAAAGGGGAATTTTCCTCAGGGCAAGGGAAATGCCACCCTGCAGCTGGCCTTGTCTCAGCAGCATCCTGAGTGGCTGGTCCGCCGTTGGATTAAGGAATTTGGCTATGAGGAAGCCGAAAAGCTGTGTCAGTTTGACAATCAGCAGGCCCCTTTGACCGTTCGTACCAATACCCTGAAAACCAGTCCATCAGAGCTGTTTTTACAGCTTACTTCTCTGGGGGTAGAGGCAACCCGTAGTCAACTGGTGGACGAGGGCTATGTATTGGAAAATTATGGCTCACTGGATAATCTGGCTCCTTTGCAGGAGGGCTATTGCCAGGTGCAGGATGAAAGCTCCATGCTGGTAGCTCATGTGGTGGACCCTCAGCCGGGAGAGCTGGTACTGGACGTATGCAGTGCTCCTGGTGGCAAAACCACCCATATGGCAGCTCTTATGGAAAATCGAGGACGGATTGTGGCCTGTGATATTTATGACCACAAGCTGCAGAGAGTTATGGAAAATGCGGCCAGACTGGGCATTAACATTATAGATCCTATGCTGAAGGATGCTAGAGAAATTCATCAGGATTTTCCTCAGCAGGCGGATAGGGTTCTGGTGGATGCTCCCTGCTCAGGTCTAGGTGTTCTGCGTCGGAAGCCAGATTCCCGCTGGCGCAAAACTCAGCAGTTATTGAAGGAGCTGCCAGAGCTGCAGCTGGAGATACTGAAAAGTGCCGCGGCCTGTGTCAAGCCGGGAGGAATTTTGGTTTATAGTACCTGTACTATAGCTAGGGAGGAAAATCAGACTGTGGTGGAAAATTTCCTTAAGGATAATGCAGACTTTCAGTTGGAGCATACAGGCAGCCGGTTGCCTGTTCCTAGAGAGGATGCTATGGTACAGCTTTATCCCCAGCGGGATGGCACAGATGGATTTTTTATTGCCTGCATGAGGAGAAAATAGGCTATGGAAAATATTTTTGGCAAAAATCTAGCTGAATTAACAGAGCTGGTTCTAGGTCTTGGCCTGCCTAAATTCAGAGGCAAGCAGCTGGCAGAATGGCTCTATAAGCGAAGTGCTACGGATTTTCAGCAAATGCAGAATCTTCCCAAGGATATGCGTAATAAATTGGCAGAGAGCTATGTAATTGATAGGGCCGCTAGAGTGGATCAGCTGGACTCCAAGGATGGCAAAACCTCCAAATTCCTGCTGAATTTTTCTGATGGCTCCGGGGTGGAAACTGTTTTGATGCGCCAGCCCTATGGCAATAGCATTTGTGTGTCCTCTCAGGTAGGCTGTAATATGGGCTGTCGTTTTTGTGCTTCTACCTTGCATGGCATGGTGCGCAATCTTACCCCTGGGGAAATGCTGGCTCAGACCTACTATATAAACGATTTACTGGTCAAAGAGGGACAGAAGGTTGACACTATTGTTATTATGGGTTCAGGGGAACCTTTAACCAATTATGACAATGTGTTGGCTTATATTCGCCTGCTCCATGAGGATTATTGCCTTGGTATGAGCTATCGCAGTATTACCCTGTCCACTTCTGGCATTGTGCCTAATATTTATAAGTTGGCTGCTGAGGAGCTGCCTATTACCCTTTCCATTTCCCTTCATGCGCCAGAGGATGAACTGCGTTCTGAGCTGATGCCTATTAATCGCAAATATCCTTTGGCAGATGTACTGAAGGCAGGCCGGGATTATGGCCAGTCCACTGGCAGACGGGTAACCTATGAATATATATTGATAGATGGGGTTAATGATAATCTTAAGCAGGCTAGGGAGCTGGCTTCCTTGCTTAGGGGACAACTGGCCAGTGTGAATCTTATTCCTATTAATCCTGTGGCGGAAAGGGATTGGCGGCGTCCGTCGTTGGCTCGTATAGAGTTTTTTGCCAATTATCTGACGGAGCATCATATTACGGCTACAGTTAGACGGGAAATGGGCAATGATATACAGGCTGCCTGTGGACAGCTTCGCAACAAGCATTTAGAGCAATGATAGCTATTATCACATTATAAGAAAATGGAGAGGCATTTTCTTTGTACAATATAAGGGTTATAATAGATAAGTAAAGCTTTCCATAGGAGGTTCGATTTTTATGTCAATAGGCAAGCTCGAATCATTTTTAGAGACTCATATAGAGGGATTTTTTAACCGCAAGCTAGGCGGTACTGTTGAGCAGTCGGAGATTATGAAGCAGCTGGAGCGGGAGCTTTTGCACCGTCGCAAAAAAGGTCACAAGGAAACTATAGTGCCTAACTGCTTTTATATAGAATTGACGCCGGGAGATTATCAGCGGCTTTGTGTCCGAAAATTTTTGGATGAGCTGTATATTCAGGCGGAAAAACTGGTTATTAGCAATGATTGTTTTATGGATGGGGATTTATCTATTACTATTAATAGCGATGAAAATATTGACAAGGGAACCTGTGTGGTAACAGCCAATTTTACAGATGATGAGGATGTTGAGTCCATACCACAGCAGGTGGAATGCAACACCATTATTTTGGATAAATCAGAGTTCAATCCTCCTATGAACTTGCCAGTGGAATACAAAACTGTCAGCCTGCTGGCTTTGGAGGGGCCGGATATAGATTCATATTTGGAATTTGGTGAAAAACAGATTTATATTGGCAGACGGGTAAATAATGATTTTATTTTGACAGATGGGAATGCTTCCAGAGTACATGCCTATATTGCCTATGAAAGACATAGACATATTCTCTATGATGCAGATAGTCTGAATGGTACCTTTGTCAATGGACAAAGAGTGTTATCTCCTCAGCTGCTTCATGCAGGAGATGAGATTACTATTGGTGAGACAGTATTGCTGTATGAGGTGATATAAATGCAAGCTACAGCCATGATCATAAAGGTCCTTAGTGTGGGACTGCAATATGGCATGCTTTTCTTTTTGTTGTATTTCGTGTACAAGGCAGTAAGGCTTATGGCAAGAGATGCCAAGCCGATGGTGGAGGATATCTACGCAGAATCCCAGATAACTCTAGATGAGGCTGTGCTGACAGTTTTGGAGGCTGCTGATGAAGCAATGGTAGGCAGGCGCTTTGCCTTTGGTCAAAGCATTTCTATTGGCAGAGGGGCAGATAATGATATTGTCATTCAGGATGGCTATGTGTCCCACCATCATGCAGTGGTAGAGCTGATGAATAATTTGTATGTAATACAGGATTTGGGAAGTGTAAATAGAACCTATGTAAATGGTCAGGAGATTAATGGCCGTCAATATCTGCAATCTGGGGATATTATTAACATAGGTACTGTAAGCTTTCAGTTTGGGCGGTGAAAAAGTTGATAGAAGTATTTCAGATGTCAGATATAGGATTGCACCGCAATCTTAATGAGGACAGCCTGCTGTGCAGACCGCCTTCAGATTTTGCTGTGGCTGATGGCATGGGTGGCCATGTGGCTGGCGAGGTAGCCAGCCATATATTTACAGCCACTATGGAGGAGCTGTTAGCTCAGCAGGGACAGGATATGGATCAGGATGGCCTGCGGGAAATAGTTATTGCCGGCAATCGGGCTATTTTGTCCAGTATTCGCTCTCATCCAGAGCGGAAGGGCATGGGTACAACGGCCACTTGCCTCCATTTGGGCCAAGGCAAGGGGATTTGGGCTCATGTAGGAGACAGCCGTTTGTATCTTCTGCGCCAAGGTAATATGCGGCAGCTTACCCAGGATCATACCTATGTAAATGATTTGATTGCCAGTGGCAGTATTACTCCTTTGGAGGCAGAGAACCATCCCAAGCGGAATATGCTGCTGCGAGCTGTAGGGGTTGAAGAATTTGTTCAGGTAGATACAGGGGAGTTTACCCTGGAAGCTGGAGATATTATGCTTCTGTGTTCTGATGGCCTTACCAATATGGTAACAGAGGAGGTTATTAGAACGGTGCTGGAGGCCAAAAACTGTATCAATCCGGCGGCTTCTTTGGTGGATTGTGCCAAGGCTGGCGGAGGCTTAGATAATATAAGTGTTATCGTGGTGAAATATCATGAAGAATAAAAGCCTCATATTATTGGGGATAGATGCAGGAATTATGCTGGTGGGACTGAGTATTTTGCTGTTGAAGCAGTACCCCAATCAGGATTATACCGTGTTGTGCTGGGCTGGAGGGGCCATTGCTGCTTCCTTTGGAGTTCAGCTGTTCCTGCTAAAAAGTAATTTTACTCGGGATCAGTGGCTGCTGCCTATGGTGATGTTCTTTGCCAGCATTGGCGTCGTGATGCTGGGTAGGTTGAAGCCGGTGTTGTGTATACCACAGCTTAGGTGGTTGATTATAGGCTTGGCAGTGCTGTTGGTGGTACTGCGCCTTTCCAGCAAGCTGCGAGAGCTAATGCAGTATCAATATATTCTAGGGATTTTGACCTTGATAGTTTTATGCTTATCCTTGATTTTTGGTACAGAGATTGGCGGTAGTAAAAACTGGCTGGTTTTGGGACCTTTTCAGGTGCAGCCCTCGGAATTTGGTAAAATTCTGCTGGTGCTGTTTTTGGCAGCCTATCTGTCAGACCATAAGCAGGTACTGCGGGAAGCCCAGCGCAGCTTTGGGCCTCTCAAACTGCCGCCTTTGAGGTTTATTGCTCCTTTGCTTTGCATATGGGGCATGGCTATATTGATGTTTGTGGTGCAAAGGGATTTAGGCTCTGCGTTGCTGTTTTTCTGCATGGCGGTATTTATGACCTATATGGCTACCGGCAGTAAATCCTATGTTTTTATAGCTTTGGGATTTTTTATGGCGGGGGCCTGTCTCAGCTATCAGCTTTTTGGCCATGTACGGGTGAGATTTGATATTTGGCTGAATCCCTGGGGGGATCCTGCTGGTCAGGCCTATCAGGTGGTGCAATCCCTCTTTGCCTTTGCCGCCGGGGGAACCTGGGGCACTGGCTTAACTCATGGACATCCGGGGCTGATACCGGAGGTGCACACAGATTTTATTTTTTCGGCTATTGGAGAGGAATTGGGGCTAATAGGCTGTACAGCTGTTATGCTGGCCTATACACTGTTCTTCTATCGCGGCATATCCATTGCTCTGGCTTGTCGTCAGGAGCTATATATGCTGATTGCCGCAGGACTGTCCATTAGCTTTTATCTACAGGCCTTTATCATTATTGCCGGGGTAACAAAATTTCTGCCTTTGACAGGTATTACCCTGCCCTTTATTAGTTATGGCGGCAGCTCTATGGTATCCGGCTTTATTATGTTAGGCTTGTTAATGGCTATGGCCAAAAAGGAGTAGCTATGGGCGATAAGACAATCAAAAAGCAGATTCTTCATTGCAGTCTCTTTTTGCTAGGCTGTTTTGGTCTATTGTTTTGTTATCTGCTTTATATAGACTTTGTTCAAGGTCCAGAGCTGAATGCCAATCCCTTGAATCGCAGGGGAGCAGCTTTGGATATGGTTAGGGGCAGTATATTGGATGCTCATGGTGAAAAGCTGGCCTACAGTGATGCACCGGGACAGCGCAGCTATCCCTATGGGGCAGCTATGGCTCCCGTTACTGGTTATGTAGGGGAGACTTTGGGCAGTGCTGGTCTGGAAAGTACCTTGGGAGATGAGCTATCTGGTCAGTCAAGACAGCTGCGGGGCATGGGGCCTATAGGACAGCTGTTGCAGGCTGATAGAGGTAATGATATTAAGCTGACAGTGGATGCCAAGCTGCAGCAGTTAGCCTATGATGCTCTTGGGGAGTATCGGGGTGCTGTAGTGGTGCTGGACGCCAATACTGGGGCGGTGCTGGCTATGGTTAGCAAGCCAGCGGTGGATCCTTCTGTGGTGGAGGCTCAGTGGTCAGAGCTGTCTAACCGGCAGGATAGTCCTTTGCTGAATAGAGCCGCTCAGGGCTTGTATCCGCCTGGCTCTACGATTAAGGCCATGATGGCAGATGCAGCTTTGGATGAAAAGGTTACAGATTTGAATGAAACCTTTAATTGTACAGGCAAGCTGCAAATTGGTAATGAATATATCGAGGAGAGTCACGGAGCTGTCCACGGCAAGGTAAATCTAAAGGAGGCCTTGACTCATTCCTGTAATTTTACCTTTGGGACTTTGGCTATGCGGATGGGAGGCAGTGGCTTGCAGGATGCTTTCCAGCGTTTTGGCTTTGCTGATACCTTTCAGGGAGAAATACAGGAAACTGCCTCTCATTTGCCAGATTTTGGCAAGCTGGAGCAGGGAGATATTGCCCAGCTAGGTCTAGGACAGTCCTCTTTGCTGGTAACACCTCTGCGGATGGCTATGCTGGCTCAGTCCTTTGCCAATGGTGGCAAAATGATGGTACCTTATATGGTGGATGCAGTAATTTCTCCCCAGGGCTTGTGTATTCGCAAGGGAGAGCCTGTCAAATGGCGGGAGGCTACTACCAGCCAGCGGGCAGCCTTGATTAACAGTTATATGGAAAATGTAGTAGAAAATGGTACTGGCGGCGCTGCAGCCGTATCCGGTATCAAGGTGAGAGGCAAAACTGGCACAGCAGAAAATAGTGCTGGTGCTGATCACGGTTGGTTTATTGGCTCGGCAGAGCTGCCAGGCAGAACCATAGCCTTTGGGATTATTGTGGAAAATAGTGGCGGTGGTGGCTCCACAGCAGCACCTATTGCCCGGAGAATTATACAGGATTTAATGAATAGATAAATTTTGCAAAATAGGGGGTAAAGTTTCATGATACAGCGTATTTTAGCCAGACGTTATGAGCTGCAGGAGCTTATTGGCGGTGGCGGCATGGCTGATGTGTACAAGGCGCAGGACAAGCTGCTGGATAGGGCAGTTGCCGTGAAAATTCTGCATCAGCAATATGCCAACGATGCGGAATTCGTGGAAAAATTCCGTCGCGAGGCTACAGCAGCAGCCAAGCTGGCTCATCCCAATATTGTCAATATCTACGATGTTGGGGAGGATGGGGGAAGCCAATACATTGTTATGGAATATGTATCAGGCCCTACTCTGAAGGAGGTTATCCAGCAGAAGGGCTGTTTGGAGCCTATAGAGGCTGTTCGGATTGCCAAGGAAATAGCCAGCGCTTTGGAATCTGCCCATAGAAATAATTTGGTTCATTGTGATATTAAGCCTCATAACATTCTGGTTATGCCTGATGGTCATATCAAGGTAACTGATTTTGGTATTGCCAGAGCAGTTTCTGCTTCTACCATGACCTACAGCGGCAGCGTCATGGGCTCTGTGCATTATTTTTCTCCAGAGCAGGCTAAGGGGACGGTGATTACCACTAAATCAGATGTTTATTCTCTGGGGGTGGTTCTTTACGAAATGTTGACCGGGCAGCTGCCTTTTAATGGTGAGACCTCTGTTAGCATTGCCCTGAAGCATTTGCAGGAGGAGCCAGTGCCTATTAGACAGCTAAATCCATCTATACCTCCAGTGCTGGAAGCTATTGTGCAAAAGGCTATGTCCAAGGATCCTGCCGATAGGCCTAGCAGTACGGAGTTATACGCTGATTTGAATCAGGCCAAAGCCATGCTGACAGACAGAGAAGCTAGCCAGGAAGCGGTTTCCAATGATCCTTTTGCTACCAGAATGATACCTCGCATCACGCCGGAGATGATGGCGGAGCAGAGGGCAGAACGTCCTGCTAATAAGCCAATAGGCAGTAGAGAAGATTATCAGCCTCAGTACCAGCCACAGGAAGAAAAATCCATTTTTAAATCCAAGAGCTTTATTGCTGTCTTGGTGGGTATTTTGCTCATGGGCTTTTTTGTAGGTTCCTTCCTATCCTTTGGCAAGTTCTGGAGCTCTGCGGAAATCAACGTGCCAGATGTGGTAGGCAAGTCCTCTGTGGTGGCTCAGCAGATTTTGGAGGATAAGAATTTGCGGGTAAAGATAGTGGAGGCCAATGATGATTCTGTGCCAGCCGGTCAGGTGGTTTCCCAATATCCAGAGGCGGGAGCCAAGGTTAAGGAACAGCGGCTGGTTACCATTACTGTCAGCAAGGGTGGTCAGGAGCTGACCATGCCGGATTTGAAGAGCATGAGCCGCAGTAATGCTGAGGAAAAGCTGAAGAAGATGGGCTTGAAGCTTGGTGCTGTTTTTGAGGAAAATTCCAAGGAACCTGCTGGTACAGTTATTAATCAGGACCCAAGAAGCGGTTCCAAGATTACCAAAGGACAGACAGTGGATATTACTGTAAGTCTAGGTGAGAAAAAGAAAGAAATTACAGTTCAGAATTATACTGGACTTAGTGTAGATAGTGCTAAATCCAATTTGGAGGCCAATGGCCTGTCCCTGGGGGGAATTAGTGAGGAAGCTAGCACAAGGCCAAAGGGAACTGTTATCGGTCAGAGTCCGTCAGCAGGCAGTACCACCACGGAAGGCGGTAGTGTCAGCCTGATTATATCCTCTGGCAGCAGTGGTGGAGCCAAGAGTGATAGCAATCAGGCTCCTACCCCTTCAGCAGCTACTGCCAAGGGCAAAACTGATGCTGGCAAATCCAGCACCGGTGCAGCTCAGTAAATTCGTGGGAAATAGGATGTGCATATAGGAGAATTGCTATGCCAACAGCTCAGGTTATAAAAATGTATAATGGATTCTACTATCTGCAGGTGGCAGGACAGGAGGAGCTTTTGTCCTGCCGGCTGAGGGGCAGAATTAAGCGAAATAAGGGGGCAGTGGTTACTGGCGATTATGTGGAGTATCAAATGCTGGAGGACGGCACCGGTGTAATAGAAAGCTGTCTTCCTAGGCGAACTTTGCTGAAAAGACCTGCTGTGGCTAATATTGATCAGGTTTTGATAACCTTTGCAGCCCGCCAGCCGGATTTGAATCAGCTGTTATTGAATCGCTTCCTTGTTTTGGCAGAGTGGTCTGGGATTCCAGAGATTGTTATTTGTATTAACAAATGTGATTTGTTGGAAGAAAAGGCGGATTTTTTGCAGGACTATGTGCAGGCTGGTTATAAATTGCTAATGGTTTCGGCTCAGGAAGGTCAGGGAATTCAGGAATTGAAAAATCTGCTTACTGGGCGGGTAACTGTATTTGCTGGTCCCTCCGGAGTAGGTAAGTCCTCTCTCCTCAACGCGGTAGACAGCAATTTGGAGCTGGCCACTGGCAAAATCAGCGATAAGATTAAAAGGGGCAAGCATACCACCAGAGCGGCCTGTCTGCTGCCATTGCCAGAGGGAGGTACGGTGGTGGATACCCCTGGCTTTAGTGCTGCCGAGCTGGAAAATATAGACAAGGCTCAGCTGGCCCATTATTTCCCAGAGTTCCGTCCATATATTGAAAAATGCTATTACAATACCTGTACCCACAGCCATGAGCCAGATTGTGCCGTTAAGGAGGCTGTGGCAGCAGGGGCTATTTGTCAGGCCCGTTATGAGGCTTATTTGAATATTTTACAAACGATTAATGAGAGAAAGAAGGCTTACTGATATGATAAAAATCGCTCCATCTATCCTTTCTGCAGATTTTGCTAATTTGGGAGCAGAAGTGAAAAAAGTTGTAGATGCAGGGGCAGAATTTGTCCATATTGATGTTATGGATGGCACCTTTGTACCAGAGATTACTTTGGGAGCAGGCATTGTGAAAGCAATTCGTCCTGTAACTGATGCTGTATTTGATGTACATCTTATGGTAGAGCATCCTGATACCCATATTGAAGCCTTTGCCAAGGCTGGGGCAGATTACATAACCTTCCATGTGGAGGCTGCCAAGCATCCTCATCGCATGATTCAGGCTATACATGCTTTGGGGTGTAAGGCTGGTGTATCCCTGAATCCTGGCACTCCTATTTCCATGATTGAGGAGCTGCTGCCAGATGTGGATATGGTGCTGGTTATGTCCGTAAATCCTGGCTACGGCGGACAGAAGTTTATTCCTGGTTCCATAAGCAAGCTGCAGCGCATTCGCAAGGCTTTGGATGAGATAGGTTCTCAGGCTGAGCTGCAGGTAGACGGTGGCGTTAACGAGGAAAATGCTCAGTCTATTATTGATGCTGGGGCAACTGTGCTGGTAGCTGGATCTGCTGTGTACAAGAGCAAGGATATTCCTGCTACCATCAAGAAGCTTCACGGTCGTGGTTAATGAACTTTGCTAAAAAAGGAGAAAAACAATGAAGAAAGCAGTTATTTTGCTATCTGGCGGTTTGGATTCTACTACCTGTATGGCAGTAGCCAAGGAGCAGGGCTATGATTTGTACCCTATTAGCTTTGACTATCATCAGCGTCACAGCATTGAGCTGGAGGGAGCCAAAAAGATAGCAGATTTTTATCAGGTAAAAAAACATTTGATTATTAAAACCAATATGGATCAGGTGGGAGGCTCTGCCCTTACCGATAAGGATATTCAGGTGCCAGAGGGGGAGATTGTTCACGAGGATAATGATATTCCTGTAACCTATGTACCTGCTAGAAATTTAACCTTTTTGAGCTATGCCTTGGGGTATGCTGAGGTTATTGGGGCAGACCATATCTTTATTGGTGTTAATGCGGTAGATTATTCTGGCTATCCAGATTGTCGTCCAGAGTTTATTGCCAAATTCCAGGACCTGGCTGATTATGCCACCAAGGCAGGGGCGGCAGATGGCAGACACATTCGCATTGAAACTCCTTTGCAGGATTTGACCAAGAAGGAGATTGTGCAGCTGGCCAATCGTTTAGGGGCACCTTTGCAGTTTACTCATAGCTGTTATAATGGAGGGGCCAAGGCCTGCGGCGTTTGCGATAGCTGTAAGCTGCGCCTGAAGGGCTTCCGTGAGGCTGGTGTGGTAGATCCTGTAGAATATGAGAATGATGTTAATAGATAAGCAGGTGATTCAGTGAAGGACGTTCAGAATAGTATTGACCAGCGAGGGATTGCCATTCAGCGTGTAGGCATCAAAGATGCTTATTTGCCATTTCTGATAAAAACCAAGGCAGAAGGCTATCAGCAGGTAACAGCCAAGGTATGCTTTACCGTAGCTCTGCCTATGGAATACAAGGGCACTCATATGAGCCGATTTTTGGAGATTCTAAATCCCTGGTCCACCAAGCCAGTGGCGGAGCCAGAGATGGCGGAAATATTAAGTGAAGCCCTGGACAAGCTGCAGGCCGAGGCGGCAGAGATTAGAATAGATTTCAAATATTTTGTGGAGCGTCAGGCTCCTGTTAGCGGCCGTCTTTCTGTGTTGGATGTGGATTGCTTCTTTGCAGGGAATATGTCCCGAGGCAAAGCTCTGGAATTTACTCTGGGTGTAAAGGTTCCATATACATCTCTGTGTCCTTGTAGTAAGGAGATTTCCCGTTATGGAGCCCACAATCAGCGGGGGATTTTGGCTGCGGAGTTAAGGTTCCGCCCAGGCTATGAATGTATTCTTATTGAAGATTTGGTGGAGCTTTTGGAAAAGCAGGCTTCCTGTCAGATTTATCCTTTGCTAAAGCGGGAGGATGAAAAATACGTTACAGAAACCGCCTATGAAAATCCTAAATTTGTAGAGGATATTCTTCGGGATGGTGTGCTGGCTATGCGGGGCTTAGAGGGATTGGGCTGGTTCTCCCTGGCCTGTGAAAATTTTGAATCCATTCATAATCATAGTGCCTATGCTGCACATGAGGAAACAATAGGTGAGTAGGTTTTGAAAAAGCTAATTGTAAATGCAGATGATTTTGGCCTTCATACTGAGGTAAATAAGGCTGTTATTAAAGGATATCAGCAGGGGTGCTTGAGAAGTACCTCCCTGATGCCTACGGGGGCAGCTGTGGAGGAGGCCAGCCAGCTGGCTCGGCAGAATCCTGAGCTGGGAATCGGGATTCATATTACTCTGGTGGCAGAAAAGCCTGTACTGCCTTTGGACAAGGTGTCCACCTTGGTGGATGAACAGGGACATTTTAATGCTGACCATATGGTTTTTATCAAGAAATATTTGCAGGGGCAGATTGACAAGGGACAGCTTTACGCAGAATGTGAGGCTCAGATTGCCAAGGCTATGTCCCTGGGCTTAAATATTACCCATTTGGACAGCCACCAGCATCTTCATACTCTGCCTGGGGTAACAGAAATCTGCTTGGATCTGATGAAAAAATATAATATTCATAGAATGCGTTATCCCGGCGAAGCCTTTGGTTTTACAGGAGGCTATCATAGCGGTATGTTTCGCCGGCTAGCAAAATGTGGACTTACTGCCTGTGCCATGTTGGCAAGACGCCGGGCAAAATGTTATAATATAATGATGCCTGAGCACTTCTTTGGTATGCTGGCAGGAGGCCATATGGAGAAAAAATATTTCCTGAATATTCTGAAAGCCCTGCCTGATGGGATTTCAGAGATTATGGTTCATCCTGGCTGTGATGCCAAGGCTTTGGGCAGTGTCTATGATTGGCAATATCACTGGGAGGATGAGCTGGCTTCTGTAACCTCTGAGGAAGCTATGAGTTATTTACGGCAGCAGAAGATAGAGCTTATATCCTTCAAGGAGTTAACTCATGAATAAGGTCTACGGACGAATTTTACTTTTAACATTGTTTATACTGGTAATATCCGGCGTGGTTATTTATTCCACGGTGGATATTAATACCATTCGTAATCTACATGTATTTCAACCTTGGTCAGTGGCACTGGCTATTTTGGCTATTACCATTGGCCTCATATTGGATGGCACAAGGCTGATGCATCTGGTGAAAATATCAGGAGAACGGATTACCTTGAAGCAGTCTGTACAGGTGGTTTTTGGTAATTATTTTCTGGCTATGCTGGGGCCGGGAGCCGCGGCAGGAGCTATTGCCCAGATTATGTTCTTGCAAAAGGCAGGGATACCTGCCGGCAAGGCTGCGGTGCTGGCTATGGTTCGCACCATTGTTTCCATTTTGTTTTTGGCCTGTTGTCTGCCCTTTGTCTTTCTTCATGATGCAGGGATTTTGCCTGGCGTGTCCAATGATGTTATGGTGGCAATAGGCTCAGGTATATTGCTGTTGATGGTATTGCTGGTTTATGGTATTCGCTACAATGCCTGTGATTATATGGCTGTACGGATTTCTCGCCGGATTTCCTCACATAATGTGCGACGGAAATTTCTTAATGTTTATCGGGATAGTAAAACCGGCATTCAGATGTTGGTCAAATCCCCTACTTCCCTGATTCGGGTATTTTTTGAATCAGGTCTGAGTTTGATTTTTATTTACATGGTGGTTCCTTGCCTAATGTTGGGCTTAGGGGCAGAGGTGGATTGGCTGACAGTAATGGGCAGAATGATGTTTTTGAATATTCTGCTGTATTTTTCACCTACTCCGGGAGGTTCCGGTATTGCCGAGGGCGGCTTTGTGTTGCTGTTCAGCAATAGTGTACCAGCAGGTACGGTGGGAATTTTGGCTGTTGCCTGGCGGTTTATTGCAGAATACCTGCCATTTTTCGTGGGACTGTATTATTCCATTACTGTTCTAGGCAAAGACATTCTCCACAAATCCATTGAGGAAACAGAGACATGAGAGCAGTTGCATAGCATACTGCTTTCATGATATTATATATACCATTATTTTAATTGTGTTTTCGTTGGGGGCATAGATTGTGAAAACTAAAAAAATTTTATCCATTGCAGCCTGCGGTTTAAGCCTGCTGTTGTTTTCCGGTGCAGTGAATACAGAGGCATCTATTGCTATTAAGGATGGCAGTAAAAGTAGAACAGTGGTCAAGGTTAATAGACAGCAAAGTCAGACTGCCCAGCATAAGACCATAGCCAAGAAGGTGGAAAAGGCTCAAAAGCCTGCAGCTGGTCAGCATGTGGAGGCTATGGACAGTGAAAGAGAGTTGAGCTTTCAGGAGCGTATTTATCAGATTTTGCATCCAAGTGAGGCCGAACCTGATAAGAAGGCTGCTGCAGCCAGCAGAGATGATAATATGATTATGGGGGGTGCGGTGGCTACCCAGGAGCAGTGTGTTCGTTATCTTCTCAAGCACAATCCCAACCCTAAGCTGAATGTTAGTCCACAGGAGTTGGTTTCCTACTATTATGAAGAAGGCAATAGAACCGGTATCCGTCCAGATATTGCTTTTGCTCAGGCCTTGAAGGAAACTGGCTATTTCCGCTATGGGGGTACCGTAATTCCAGCTCAGAACAATTATTGTGGCTTGGGAACTACCAGTGCCACAGTTCAAGGGGCTTATTTTGCTACTCCTAGACTGGGGGTAAAGGCTCATATCCAGCATTTACTGGCCTATGCTTCTGTGGAGCCTCCTCAGGATAATATTGTAGATCCCCGCTATGATTTGGTACGGCAGTCTTATGGCAGCAACACCCTGACTCAGTGGAAGGATTTGAATGGCCGCTGGGCAGTGCCTGGTGTAGGCTATGGCCAGAGTATTCTGGAGGATTATTATCAGGGAATTTTAAATTCCTAAGTGTGTTAATAAATAATAGAGATGTGAGGTATAGATAAAAATGATTTCAACTAGCGGCGTAACCCTGCAATTTGGCAAGCGTGTCCTGTTTAAGGATGTATCCATCAAATTTACCCCGGGCAACTGCTATGGCGTTATTGGTGCCAATGGTGCCGGTAAATCTACTTTTTTGAAGCTTTTGAGTGGCGATATTGAGCCTACCAAGGGATCTATTGATATTACTCCTGGCGAGCGTATGTCTGTATTGAAGCAGGATCACTTTGCCTTTGATGAGTATGAGGTTCTTCGCACTGTTATTATGGGTAATCAGCATCTGGTAGACATTATGGATGAAAAGGATGCTATTTATGCCAAGCCAGATTTCAGTGACGAGGATGGTATCCGTGCTGGTGAGCTGGAGGCTGAATTTGCTGAACTGAACGGCTGGGATGCTGAGTCTGATGCAGCCAAGCTGTTGAATGGCTTGGGTATTGGTGAGGAGTACCACTACCAGAAAATGTCCGAGCTGGATCCTGCCTTGAAGGTGCGTGTGCTTTTGGCTCAGGCTCTCTTTGGCAATCCAGATATTCTACTGCTGGACGAGCCTACCAACCATTTGGATTTGGCTTCCATTAACTGGCTGGAGGACTTCCTGGCAGGCTTTGAGAACACTGTTATTGTTGTATCCCATGACCGTCATTTCCTGAATCAGGTATGTACCCATATTGCTGATGTTGACTTTGGCAAGATTCAGCTTTATGTTGGTAACTATGATTTCTGGTATCATTCCAGTCAGCTAGCTCTCCAGCTGGCCAAGGATGCCAACAAGAAGAAGGAAGAAAAAATTAAGGAGCTGCAGACCTTTATTGCCCGCTTTGCAGCCAATGCTTCCAAGTCCAAGCAGGCTACTTCCCGTAAGAAGCTGCTGGATAAGATTACCTTGGATGATATTAAGCCATCCTCCCGCCGTTATCCTTATATTGCCTTTACTCCTGACCGTGAGGCTGGAGATCAGCTGCTGCTGGTAGAGGGCATTTCCAAGACTATTGACGGTGAGAAGGTATTGAACAATGTTTCCTTTACTGTGCGTAAGGGAGATAAGATTGCTTTTACAGGCCCTAATAGTGCCGGCAAGACAGCTCTGTTCCAGATTCTCATGGGTGAAATGGAGCCAGATGAGGGTTCTTTCAAGTGGGGTGTAACCACTACCCAGGCTTATTTGCCAAATGATAATACTGAATATTTCGAGGGCTGTGAGCTGAGCCTGACCGATTGGCTGCGGCAGTATTCCAAGGATCCAGATGAGTCCTTTGTCCGTGGCTTCCTGGGCCGTATGCTGTTCAGTGGTGAGGAAAGCTTGAAGCAGGCCTCTGTTATCTCTGGTGGTGAGAAGGTTCGCTGTATGCTGTCCAAGATGATGCTCAGCGGTGCTAATGTATTGCTGATGGATGAGCCTACCAACCATTTGGATTTGGAGTCCATTACTGCTCTTAATGATGGCTTGATTAACTTCAAGGGCACCCTGTTGTTTGTATCCCATGACCATCAGTTTGTTCAGACCATTGCTGATAGAATTATTGAGCTAACTCCAGAGGGAGTATTTGACAAGCTTACCAGCTATGATGACTTCCTGGCTGATGAGGATGTACAGGCAAGATTGGCAAAGATGTACGAGGCATAAAAATGGCAAATAAAACATTTTATGATTTAAGTGTATCTGAGTCTTTGTGCCAGTCCTTGGAGAAAATGGGCATCAAGGAGCCTACCCCGGTACAGGCAGAGGCAATTCCTGCCCTGCGAAATGGCAAGGATACTATTGTGCAGGCTCAGACCGGTACAGGTAAGACCTTGGCCTTCCTCCTGCCTATCTACGATAGAATCAAGGTGCAGGCTGATAATATTCAGACCTTGATTCTTACTCCTACCAGAGAACTGACCTTGCAGATTGCCAAGGTGGCAGCTCAGCTGGGGAAAGCCAATGGAGTTCGTTCTCTGGCTATTTATGGTGGTCAGGATATTGAGCGCCAGAAGCAGAAGCTGGGGAGAGAGCCTCATGTGATTATTGGTACTCCGGGGCGTATTCTGGACCATATGCGTCGCAAGACCATTACCTTTGCTAATACCAATCGCATTGTGCTGGATGAAGCAGATGAAATGCTGCGCCGGGGATTTTTGGAGGATGTGGAGCAGATTCTGGGCACTATGGCCAGAGATAGACAGATTATGCTGTTTTCTGCTACCATGCCGGACAAGGTAAAGGCTCTGGCTCATCGTTATATGACGAACTTCCAGCATGTAATTATCAAGACTGAGAATATTACCTTGGACAATATTCAGCAGCGGGTTGTGGATACGGTAGAGGATTACAAGCTGGACAAGCTGTGTGAGTTGATTAACGAGCAGAATCCATATCTGGCTATGGTATTTTGTGGTACCAAGAGCCGGGTTTCCCAGGTGGCTATGGCCTTGGCCCGTCGTGGGTATTTGGCTGATGAGCTGCATGGAGATTTGTCCCAGTTGCAAAGAACCAATGTCCTGAAGAAGTTCCGGGAGGCCAAGTTACAGATTTTGGTTACTACAGATATTGCAGCTAGAGGGCTGGATATTGAAGGGGTAACTCATGTCTTTAACTATGATTTGCCTCGCAATACTGAGGAATATATTCATCGCATTGGCCGTACAGGCAGAGCAGGTCAGCATGGTACAGCTATTACCTTTGTTAATGCTCGCCAGTATTCTCAGCTGCGTCGCATTGAGGCCGGCATTAAAAACCATATTCAGAAAGATGTGTCCTCTCGTAGTCTAGCTTCCCGTCTTAAAAGGGAAAAGCGGGAGCGGGAAATGGCTGCCAAAAAGGCTGCTGCCGAAAAGGAGCAGTCTAAGCAGGCCAAGAGCCGTTATGCCAACCGCAAGGGTTCAGAGCATAAGGGCCGTAACAATCGCTCCAGACGATTGAGAGACAAGGCTAAAAACGCCAGCCGCGGCAGAAGATAAAGCAAAAATAAACCGCCTACTTATTAACCGGTAGGCGGTATTTTTATGGAAAAATTCAGCCTAGTCATACAAATGTTTTTCTGATATAATAAAACATATAGTAAAATTTTTCTGGGAGGTGTTGGAATGAGTAATAAAGCAAAAATTCGCGAGGATGCAATGAAATTAAATCCAATAGACGATGCATTATTTGCAAAAATGGCGGAGGATATAAATTTTTGTCAGGAAATTTTGCAGGTTTTTCTAGCAGATAAAAAATTAATAGTGTTGGACTCTAAACCTCAATATATGGTAAAAAATTTGCAAGGTCGTTCCTGTATATTGGATTTGAAATGCAGTATAGGTTCAGGAGAGATTGTCCATGTGGAAGTACAGAAATCGGATGATGATGACCATCAAAAACGTGTTAGATATAATGCTTCTTTGTTGACTACCAATATTGCTAATCCTGGAGATAAGTTTTGTAATATTCCAGACATAGTCTCTATATTTATATCAAGATTTGATGTATTTAAAAGTGGTAGAGCGGCTTACAATGTTGAGAGGATAGTTAAAGAAACTGGCAAAATAGTGTATAATGGTATTAGAGAAGTGTACATAAATGCTGAAAATTACGATAAATCAGATATAGCAGATTTGATGAAGGTTTTTGTTGAAGATGATGTTTACGAAGATAAGAAGTTTCCTGTTACATCTGAGCGCAAAAGACGATTTAAGACTACAGAGGAGGGAGTGAAAGAAATGTGTGAGATTATTGAACGGAATAGAGCAGAAGCATATGCTGAGGGAGAGACACATGGAGAGATTCGTGGAACCATGAAAACATTGATAAATTTAGTCAAAAAAAATCGAATTACCATTGAAGAAGCGGCGGAGGATGCCAATATGACGGTAACAGCCTTTAAGGCTGAAATGGCTGCCTTATAGTGAATGTCAGTATGTAGCTGTGGGCAAGATAAGTAAAAATCTTGCCTGCGGCTTTGTTTGTACAATTTGATTGAATAGGGTAGGGGTAAGAACAAATTGCATGGGACTATGGGCAGAAAATCTAAAAAAATTAACATAATGCTTTTCATAGAAGTGTAGAATGTGATATAGTGATATTAATCATGTGGGAGTCTGTCTATATGCCCTATTAGGAAAGGAGGAGGTTGGCAAAGGACAGATAACTGCGACAGAAAATCTAATATTTATAGACAGTGTAGCAATTCCAGAATATTGCCCTAAGCATATGACGGCCGGACCTTCGGGAAGCCAGGAATTGACAAGACGAAAGCACTGTCTCCGCAAAGGAGAATGATCTATTATGATGCGTTCATTGTATTCTGGTGTTTCCGGACTGAAAAATCACCAGACCCGTATGGATGTTGTAGGCAACAACATCTCCAATGTTAACACTACTGGCTTCAAATCCAGCCGAGTAACCTTTAGCGATACCCTGAGCCAGACTCTCAGCGGTGCTTCTGCACCTACTGAGAATCGTGGTGGTACTAACCCAAAGCAGATTGGCTTGGGTTCTGCTACCTCTGCTATTGATACCCTGTTCACCGATGGTTCTGTACAGTCCACAGGTGTAAATACTGATTTGTGCCTTTCCGGTAATGGCTTGTTTATCGTTAAGGATGGCAATCTCAGCTATTATACTCGTAATGGTAACTTCAAATTTGATAAGGAAGGCTATTATGTAAACAGTGATGGTCTTAAGGTACAGGGGTGGTCCGCTACCACTCCTGGTGATGCCATTAATACCAATGGTCAGCCAAGTGAAATCTGCATACCAGCAGGTAAGACTATGGCAGCTGCTGCTACCAAGGTTGCTACCTTTAGCAAGAATTTGGATGCTGCTGAGCCTATGATTGCGTCGATTACTGTTACTAAGGCTGATGGTACCACTGATGACACTCAGACAAAAGCTGAGGTAGGTAAGAATGATGTTGTATCTATTACATTGAAGATGACTGATGGTACTACCACTACTGAAACCTCTGGTGCATTTGAGAAGGGTAAGAGTAAGCCAAAGACAACCATTGCTACCATTTATGACTCATTAGGCAACGCTCATAATGTTACTATCTACATGACTAAAACCAAGGTGGATAGCAAGAAAGGTAATCAGTGGACAATATCACTTAATCCGGCAGGCGGAGGCACACAGGAGATTAAGGAATCCGATGGTAGCACTACACAAGTACAAATGACAGATGCGGTATTAGAGTTTGATGTCAATGGTGGACTTACTAAGGGTAGTGGTTCTGCGACTTTAACCCTAACCAATGGTGCAGGCACAGGCCAGACTGTAAACTTGACCTTTGACGATGTTACCCAGTATGCAGGCAGCAGCACTGCTTTTGCTACTACTGATGGTAATGCCGCAGGTACTCTGAAATCCGTATCCATTGATAGCAATGGTGTTATTACCGGTACTTATACCAATGGTTTGAATGTGCAGGAGGCTCAGGTAGCTATTGCTCAGTTTAACAATGCTTCTGGTCTTACTAAAACTGGTAATTCCCTGTACACTGAGTCCAATAACTCCGGTACGCCTAATATCGGTACCATTAGTGATTTGGGCTGTACTGTAACTCCATCCTCTTTGGAAATGTCCAATGTAGATATGGCCAGTGAGCTGACAGATATGATTGTTACCCAGCGTGGTTATCAGTCTAACTCCAAGATTATTACTGTTTCCGATGAGCTGTTGGAAACCTTGATTAACATGAAGCGTTAATGTAAAAAACAAAAATCTGCTGTATGCCTTTGGGGTGTACAGCAGTATTTTTTTGTCCAAATTGGTTGAATAAAAAATGTAATCTTGTTTTTATTTGTCAATTGGCCTACAATAGAAACGAGATTGAAATGGAGATAAGATTACGGAGGCCTCAAAATGAATTTCGAATTAGATATGCATACTCATACTATTGCCAGCGGACATGCCTATGGCACCATTAGAGAAATGGCCCAGGGAGCAGCGGAAAAGGGATTGAAGCTGCTAGGGATTACAGAACATTCTCCCTCTATGCCAGGCACAGTAGAAGATATATATTATTGCAATTTGCATTTGGTGCCTAAAAAGCTGTATGGGGTAGAGCTGTTATTTGGCAGTGAAATAAATGTGTTGCAGGACGGCAACTTGGATATACCTGATAAGGTGCTGAACAATCAGATTGATTATGGCATTGTGGGCATTCATAGCTGTTGCTACAAGGATGCAGGCCGGGAGCAGAATACAGACAATCTCATTAGCTGTATGAAGCATCCCCGTATCAAATTCGTTTCTCATCCAGATGATGACCATACGCCTCTGAATTACGAGAGATTGGTGCAGGCAGCCAAGGAATATCATGTGGCTTTGGAGGTTAATAACAGCTCCTTTTTGAAGCCGGAATATCGTTGGAACTGTGTAGAGAATTATCGCACTATGCTGTCCTTGTGCCGTCAGTATGAGGCACCTATTATTGTGGATTCCGATGCTCATGATCCATCCTGGGTAGGCTGTTTTGAGGAAGCCCAGAAGTTTTTGACGGAAATTGACTTCCCGGAGGAGCTGGTATTGAACCGCAGTGTGGCAGAAGTAAAAAAATTCATTGCCAAGGCATAATGTTTTGGTTCAGATAAGGAGATTTTGAAGGAAGAGGATATGGCAAGAATTAAGGATGTAGCAAAGGAAGCTGGGGTAGCAGCCAGCACTGTGTCATTGGTGCTGAACAAAAAGGGCTATGTTTCCGAGGAAACCCGTCTCAAGGTAGAAGCAGCAGTGAAAAAGCTGAATTATATTCCCAGTGAAATGGCCAGGAATTTGTCCCTGCAGCGGACGAATATTATCGGGGTTATCGTACCCTCTATTTCTCATCCATTTTTTTCTGAGCTGGCAGAGGCCTTGGAAACAGAGCTGTACAGTCTGGGTTATAAGATGATGCTTTGCTGTACCAAATACAAGGAAAATTCAGAGCGGAAATTTATTGAGATGCTAAAAAGACAAACCATGGATGGCATTATTATGGGTGCTCATTCTCTGGATGTATCTATTTATGAGGGACTAAAGGAGCCAGTTATTGCCTTTGACCGTTATCTCAACGACAATATCCCCATTGTTCACTGTGACCATTGCGCAGGTGGTCGGCTGGCGGCAGAGGCTTTTTTGCGGCATGATTGCCATCATGTCATTGGTATTGAGGGCTATCAGGGGGTGCATACTCCTGCTAATGATTACCACAAGGTGTTTCACGAAACCATGCGGCAGCATGGCGTAACAACGGATATTTTGGAAATGCCTTGGAATGCTTTTACCTATGAGGATTTTTTGGCAACAGCAGAAAAACTGTTTACGGAATATCAGAATATTGATGGTATTTTTGGCTCTGATATGGCCATAGCCAGCTGTATGCGGGTGGCGGCTCAAAGGGGGTATCGCATACCCAAGGACATAAAAATGGTGGCCTATGATGGCACCGGGATGACTCAGACTGGCATTCAGCCCATAACAGCAGTAAGACAGCCTATTGAGAAATTGGCGGCTATTGCAGCTCAGAAGGTAGTCAGCAAGGTAAAAGGTACAAAAGATAATCTGCCTTGGGTGTTACAGCCAAGGCTTTTGAGGGGCGAGACCTGCTAGACAGGTTTCGTTTTTTTTATTATCAAAAATCGTTTATACAAATCTCAAAAAAGCTATTGACAAATTATTGTTTTATAGCTATTATAGAAATATCAAACCGGTTCGAGATAATAAGTGCGAAGAAAAATGGGGGTATTTTGGTGAAAGAAGAAATGCAGGTAACAAATCAGCGGTATCGTTTGGGCTATCATTTGATGCCGAAAAGTGGTTGGATTAATGATCCAAATGGTTTTTCCTATTTCAAGGGTTATTATCATATGTTTTATCAGTATTATCCATATGCAGCAGAGTGGGGCCCTATGCATTGGGGACACGCCCGCAGCAAGGATATGATTCATTGGGAGACTTTGCCAACAGCTTTGGTTCCAGGTGATATGGAAAGCGGCTGCTTCTCTGGCAGTGCCATTGAGCATGATGGCAAGCTGTGGCTGATTTACACCGGTCATCATTATTTTGAACCAAATGACAATGAGTCCTTCTATGAGAATCAGAACTTGGCTTATAGCGAGGATGGGGTACATTTTACCAAATATGAAGGTAATCCAGTTCTCAGAGTGCCAGCAGACAATACCAAGCATTTCCGTGATCCAAAGGTTTGGAAAGAGGGAGATACCTTCTACATGGTTTTGGGCAGTCAGGGAGAGGACGAGCTGGGACGGGCTTTGCTCTTTGCTTCCAAGGATTTGATTAATTGGGAGCGGGTATCCATACTTTCCAAGGCCAAGAATCTTAAGGAAGAGGGCTATATGTGGGAGTGTCCTGATTTCTTCCATCTGGATGGACAGGATGTACTGCTGATGTCTCCACAGGGGTTGGAGGCAGATGGAGATAGATTCCGCAATCTGAACCAGACTGGTTATATTATGGGCCAGCTGGGAGAGGACAAGGTTCTCTCCAGAGGTGAATTTGTGGAAATCGACAATGGTCATGATTTCTATGCTACTCAGACCATGCTGACTCCAGATGGCCGGAGAGTTATGGTGGCTTGGATGAATGCTTGGGATTCTGATATGCATGAAAAGCAGGATGGTTGGGCTGGAGCTTTGACTATTCCTAGAGAACTGCATATTAAGGAGGGCCATATTTATCAGCAGCCTGTTAAGGAAATGGAAGCCTTGAGAACAGCTAAGCTTATAGCAGGTGTGATGGAGGCTGGCCACGAGTATGAGCTGCCAAGAACAACTGAGTTGAACCTGGCCTTTGAGGGAGCAGAGGGTGAGCTGCTGACTATCACCGATGGAGAGCACAATCTTACCATTGGTGCAGACACCGATGGTGGCCGCTTGGTTATTCAGCGCAACACCAAGGATGGGGAGAGAGCAGCTCAGGTAGCGGATTTTGCCAATCTGAAATTACAGATTTTTGTGGACAAGACTTCTGCTGAAATCTTTGTAAATGACGGGGAAAGAACATTTACTGAGAGAATCTATTGGGATGCACCACTGACCATAGAAATGGGCAGCAGCTGTCAGGCCGTTGTTTACAAATTGGAAGAAGAAACTAACAAGTATTAAGATGAGGGGTTAAAGATTATGGATAAGTTAAAGGCATTTGCCAATCCTTTTTATAGAGCAAGCTCAGCAGAAATTCTGCTGTTCTTTGCCGGCTGGGGTATCTGGTGGTCATTTTTCCAGATTTGGCTTACCAGCACTCAGGGATTTAGTGGTTCTCAGATAGGAACTATTTACTCCTTTGGTTCTGCTGTGGCTCTAGTATTGATGTTTGTTTATGGCTCCATTCAGGATAAGCTGGGACTGAAAAAATATTTGATGTATTTTCAGGTAGGCTGTCAGGTTCTGCTGGCACCATTCTTTACCTGGGTTTATGTGCCTATGCTGGAAGCTAATTTCTACGTAGGTGCCATGATTGGTGCTATTTATCTGTCTGTGGCTTATCTGGCTGCTTGTCCGGTATTTGAGGCAGTAACCGAAAGATTAAGCCGTCGTTATAGCTTTGAATATGGTCAGGCTAGAGCCTGGGGCTCCTTTGGTTATGCTATCTCCGCTTTGAGCGCCGGCTTCCTCTTTACCATTAATCCATATCTGGTATTCTGGACCGGTTCCGCTGTTTCCCTGGTATTGCTTTTGATTTTGCTCTTTGTGCATCCAGAAAAAAATGATGCTGTTCGCAATAAGTATGAGAGCAAAACTGAAAGTGATAAGGATAATAAGTCTCCTTCTTTTGCTGAAATCATTGGTGTATTCAAGATTCTTGATGTATGGAAAATCATTATCTTTATTATTATCAGCTGGACCTTCTACACAGTATTTGACCAGCAGATGTTCCCACACTTCTTTACCCAGTTCTTCGCTACACCAGAAGAAGGCCAGCAGGCTTATGGTGTTCTGAACTCTGTACAGGTATTCCTGGAGTTCCTGATGATGGGCGTGGTACCAGTTGTGATGAAGAAAATCGGTGTCCGCAAGGTAATTCTCCTGGGCTGTCTGATTATGATTGTCCGTATTGGCGGCTGTGGCTTGGTAACTAATCCTTTGGGTGTAGCTCTGGTTAAACTGCTCCATGCTCCAGAAACTGCTTTGTTTATTCTGGGTATCTTCCGCTATTTCACTTTGCACTTTGATACCCGTATGTCTGCCACCATTTATATGGTAGGCTTCCAGATTGCGGCTCAGGTAGGCCAGATTATCTTCTCCACCCCACTGGGGGCTTTGCATGATGATATCGGCTATCAGAGCACCTTCCTGGTAATTTCCGGTATTGTTATGGTAGCCAGCATCTATGCCTTTGCGATTCTGAAAAAGGATGATCAGGATGTAGGCGGTCAGCCATTGGAAAGCTAATTAAATAATGTTAAAAACTCCCTGTTGATTTTGGATATGCCCTCATCCCTTTACGGTATATCCTAATCAGCAGGGATTTTTTATGTAAAAAATGGCGGAGGAAAATAATTAATAATTTTTCAAAAAGTGCTTGACTCTTTGATGATAAACTGCTATAGTATATATCTGTCAGCGGGTTACATACTGTATAGCTGACAGATGATGTGGGTAGGTGCCCGAGTGGTTAAAGGGAACGGACTGTAAATCCGTCGCCGTAGGCTACGATGGTTCGAATCCATCCCTGCCCACCATTTATCATCGCGGGATGGAGCAGTAGGTAGCTCGTCGGGCTCATAACCCGAAGGTCAGAGGTTCGAGTCCTCTTCCCGCAACCAATCGCTGATATAGCTCAGTAGGTAGAGCGCATCCTTGGTAAGGATGAGGTCACCAGTTCAACTCTGGTTATCAGCTCCATTATATGGCTGCGTAGCTCAGTTGGCTAGAGCATTCGGTTCATACCCGGAGTGTCAGGAGTTCAAATCTCTTCGCAGCCACCAACTATGTGATTTAACCCCTTGCTTGTGAGGGGTTTTATTATGCCGATAAATAAAATGTCAGGATTGTCAGTATTTCCTTATGAAGTTATTGACATGCGTAGGTATTTGTGATAAATTATATCAGTGACATTTTGTGGTGTCTCAATAATCTAATCAGAAGGAGTGCATAAAATGCGCAATGCAGTTACGTTGGCCTGCACTGAGTGCAAGAGCCGCAACTATCAGACCAACAAGAACAAGAAGAACGATCCTGATAGAATCGAATTCAACAAGTATTGTAAGTTCTGCAAGAAGCACACTCTGCATAAGGAGACTAAGTAATTAGTCCGCAGTTGTTGGGTTTTGCAGTATAAGACAGGATGTGAAGCAATGGCGGAGACAAAGACGTCAGGTGCTCAGCCGAAGTCTTCAGGCTTTAACCCTGTGCAGTTTTTGCGTGAAGTCTCTGCTGAGATGAAGAAGGTGTCCTGGTCTACCAGACGTGAGCTGGCAAAGTACACTGTAGTGGTTAGCATTACTGTGTTTATTGTTTGTGCGCTTATCTGGATTTGTGATAGCTTCTTCGCAAGATTGTTTAATCTCATTGTACGTTAAAGACTGGAGGGTGCGTCTGGGATGGGATCCGAGAAAGAATCAGCTAGACACTGGTATGTAGTTCATACCTATTCCGGTTACGAGAACAAGGTGCTGGAAAGTCTCAAACAGAAGGTTCAGTCCATGGGCCTGGAAAACGAGATCTTCGATGTAATCATTCCTGAAAAGGAAGAGGTTGAGAAGAAAGACGGCGTCGAGAAAGTAATCAAAAGGAAGATTTTCCCAGGTTATGTCCTGGTGAATATGATTGTCAATGAAAAAACTTGGTATGATGTCCGCAATACGGATGGCGTTACTGGTTTTGTAGGTTCTGGCACCAAGCCGATTCCTTTGACTGAAGATGAGTATGAGAACATTCTGAGGGAAATGGGCGTAGAAAAGACCAAGGTTGTACATGATATTGATGTAGAAGTTGGGGAGACAGTAAAAATCTGCTCCGGCCCATTTGAAAATTTTGCAGCAAAAGTTATATCTGTTGACGACGAGAAGGGCAAGATTAAAGCTCTTGTTGATATGTTCGGCAGAGAAACTAATGTTGAACTTGACTTCGATCAAGTTGAAAAGAATTAATTTCCATTTAAGGAGGTGGATTCAAGATGGCAAAGAAAGTCGCTAAAATGGTAAAGTTACAGGTTCAGGCTGGTAAAGCTACTCCAGCTCCTCCAGTAGGTCCTGCACTTGGTCAGGCTGGTGTTAACATCATGGCCTTCGTTAAGGAGTTCAATGAGAGAACTGCTAAGCAGGCTGGTCTGATTATTCCAGTAGAGATTACTGTATTTGAGGATAGATCCTTTACCTTTATTACCAAGACTCCTCCAGCTGCTGTACTTCTGAAGAAGGCTGCAGGTATCGAGAAGGCTTCTGGTGAACCAAACAAGAATAAGGTTGCTACTCTGCCTCGTGCTAAGGCACAGGAGATTGCTGAGAGCAAGATGCAGGATCTGAACGCTGCAAGCGTTGAGGCTGCTACCCGTATGATTGAGGGTACTGCCCGCAGCATGGGTATCGTTATCACTGACTAATAGTCAATGAACGAAGCACCCGTGGGAGGAAAATCCGTTATTACCACGAAGGGAGAATTTTTTTCATGGCAAAAGCAGGTAAGAAGTATCAGGACGCTGTAAAGCTTCTTGAGACTGGCAAGGTTTATACTGTTGAAGAGGCTATTGAGCTCGTAAAGAAGACTGCAACTGCAAAGTTCGACGAGACCATTGAGCTTCACGTACGTCTGGGTGTAGATCCTAAGTACGCTGATCAGCAGGTTCGTGGCGCAATGGTGCTGCCACATGGCACTGGTAAGTCCAAGCGTGTATTGGTATTTGCCAAGGGTGCAAAGGTAGACGAGGCTGAGGCCGCTGGCGCAGACTTCGTTGGCTCCGATGAAATCGTAGCAAAGATTCAGGGCGGTTGGACCGATTTTGATGTAGCTGTTGCTACCCCTGATATGATGGGTACCGTAGGTCGTATTGGTAAGATCCTCGGTCCTCGTGGCTTGATGCCAAACCCTAAGTTGGGTACTGTTACTATGGACCTGACTAAGGCTATCAGTGAGATTAAGGCTGGTAAGGTTGAGTACCGTACCGATAAGGCTGGTAATGTACATTGCCCTATCGGCAAGGCTTCTTTCGATGCAGAGAAGTTGGTTGCTAACTTTAACGCACTGATGGATACTTTAATTAGAGTAAAACCGGCTGCTGCAAAAGGTCAGTATATCCGCTCTGTAACTGTCAGCGCTACTATGGGCCCTGGCGTTCCAGTAGTTCACGCATAATATTTGACATTTTGCGGGCTGTATAATAAAATAGTCTATGGCTGTAGACAGCAGGTAGGATTTTAGATTACTGAAATCCATAAAGGAAACGCCTGCCGAGGCCGGATGGTTAAGCATGAAACACTGCGGCCTCCGGTAAATCAGCCGGAGGCCGTTTTTGCTCTTAAAATTTGAGAGGAGGTGTATTCATGGCTGTTACTGAAAAGAAAAAAGCAATTGTTGCTGAATTAAAGGACAAACTCACTAGCGCAAAGGGTGCCGTATTGGTTTCCTACAAGGGCTTGACTGTTGCTCAGGATACTGAGCTGCGTTCCGAGCTGCGTAAGGCTGGTGTAAATTACCATGTAGTTAAGAACACAATGACTCGTATTGCTGCTACTGAGGCTGGTATGGAGGACTTGGTATCTCATTTGGAGGGTACCACTGCTCTGGCTGTATCTGCAGAGGATGCAGTTGCACCTGCAAAGGTTATTAGCGAGTTCATGAAGAAGAACAACCTGGAGGATCAGGGTATCCTGACCATAAAGGCTGGTATTGTAGAAGGTCAGGTTGTAACCGCTGACGAGGTTAAGGCTATCGCTTCTCTGCCATCCCGCGAGGTTCTTCTGGGCAAGCTGCTGGGCAGCATTCAGGCTCCACTGTCCAACACCGTTGGCGTTATGGGTTCTATGCTCCGCAGTATCGTTACTGTGCTTGATGCAGTTCGTAAGCAGAAGGAGGAGCAGGCATCTGCATAATTGGCAGATAGCTGCTTTGGCTGCTTAATATATTTTTCGAAAATTAATTAATGATTATACGGAGGATTTAAAAATGACTAACGAAGAGATTTTAGAGGCAATTGGTAACCTGACTGTTCTGGAGCTGTCCGAGCTCGTAAAGGCTGCTGAGGAGAAGTTCGGCGTATCCGCTGCTGCTCCTGTAGCTGTAGCTGCTGCTGCTCCTGCTGCTGGCGGCGCTGCTGCTGAGAAGTCCGAGTTCGATGTAGTTCTGAAGGACGCTGGCGCAAGCAAGATCAACGTAATCAAGGCTGTTCGTGAGGCTACTGGTCTCGGCCTGAAGGAA
>OQVS01000118.1_pt1 | contig 41882 bp, 32 predicted proteins | sample 1691601 | NCBI WGS metagenome assembly OQVS01 (sample SAMN03418268, study PRJEB22391) | human gut metagenome | biome: human-gut; feature: organic feature; material: feces | host: Homo sapiens | place: Tanzania | collected 2013-01 | reverse complement strand
TCCCGAAGGTCTCCAACCTTTCTTCGAAGTCTGCGATGAACTCCACAAGGTTCCTCTACAACAGGACCAACTTCGACCTGACCAATGTGGCATTGACATACAACATTCCTCAGGGGCTGCTATCACGGATGAGGCTCAAGAGCGCTTCCGCATCCCTCATAATCGACAATCTTTATCTGTTCACGCCGGACCAGAAGAAGGGCCTGAACTCATATAAGACAATGATGTACGGCTATCCGCGCACAAGGACATTGACCCTGGGCATCAATGTCGGTTTTTAGGTCAATGCCGGATTTCGAAGGAGATTGAACATGAATATCAATGATAATATGAAGACTCTCAAGAATATATTTGCTTTTCTGATGCTGCTTCCGGCGATGGCCTCATGCCATTTCCTGGAAGTGGAAAAGACTGGCAAGACTCCCATAAAGAACTTTTACTCAGATGTTTACGCTCTGGATGCCGCGGTGAACGGCATTTATGGGCTTACGTACAAGTTCTATGACAATTATATGGTCATGTACCCGGAAGTGGCCGGCGACCTCATTCGTTTCCAATCTGCCACGTCCGAGTGGAGACAGCAGTTCGACTTCATCTCGGATGAGAACGAGGAGACTACGGCGGTGGGATATATCTGGAAGAACGGATATGAGATTATTGCCAATGCCAATGAGGTCATCCAGTACGGACCTTCCGTGTCGGACCGTTTTCCGCAGCAGGCCGCGACAGTCCGCAACTACATTGCGCAGGCCTACTTTCTGAGGGCGTTGGTTCATCTGGACCTCTGCCTCGTCTATGGCCAGACCTATACGTACAGCAGTGATGCTTCCCATCTCGGGACTGCCGTCATGACCACGATACCTGATGTGAAGTCCAAGATTGCAAGGAGTTCTGCATCAGTTACTTATAAACAGATTCTCGGCGATCTCCAGACTGCGCTGGACATGTTTGCCGACGGCTGGACCAAGGGCTGTTTCTATGCGTCACCGGCTGCCTGCAAGGCATTGATGGCCAGGGTCTGTCTTTATATGGGAAACTATACGGATGCCAAGAAATACGCTTCAGAAGTCATATCGGACTACGGTCTGTCATTGACACCGCGTGCGGATTATGTGGCGATGTTCTGCGGCCGCAAGGAAGGAAATGAGGCGATATTCAGGCTCAATGGCCTTTCCGGAACCGCAAAGTTGAGGTCAATGTTTGACTACACCAGTCCTCAGATGTATCCGTCCGGCAAACTTCTGGACATTTTCTCTTCAGATGCCGGTTCGTGGACCGGTTCAGATGTCCGTTCTGAACTGCTTTCATATAAAGCTGCGGATGGTACGGAGTATTCGGGAGTATGCATGAAATTTATTGATACTGAAGATATTGCCGAGACGCAGAAGAGATATGACCCGTTTGTTCTCAGGCTTTCCGAGATGTATCTCATCAGGGCTGAGGCAGCCTGCCATGACGGTGATGCCGATACGGCAGTTTCGGATATCGCGACTCTGGAGGCCAGGGCAAGGGGAGTGAAGGCTTCTGACATCAATGTCACGTTTTCCGGCATTGATGATTTGGCCGGGATTGTTCAGCGGGAGAGAATCAAGGAACTTTTCCTGGAGGGCCACAGGTCGTTTGACTTGACCAGAAGGCATGAGACATTGACAAGGGATGCGGCTTGCGGCTCGTCAGTATTGACATTGACTTATCCGGACGACAGGTTCGTTCTTCCGATTCCGCTTGTCGAACTGGATGCGAACAAGGCGATGCAGCCAAATCCTGTAAACAGTACACAGAAATAGTTGAAAATTAATGGTTATGAGGTTGATTGATAGGGTTTTATTGAAGTTGCCGTGTCTTCTGGCGGCATTGGCATTGACAGTCGCCTGCAATAAGATTGCGACGTTTGACGGTGCTTTCGTGGCTTTCGACACCGCGAAGTCGTCGGTGGTCAGCATTGATGCGGAAGGTGAGTTTACCGGCTCATATACAGTGCATTATACCGGTCCGAAGCCGTCCGCTCCGATCGTTGTCAGTTTTGCAGTGACTTGTGGGGACGGATTGTCGGAAGGCATTGATTACAAGGTGGCTACTGTCGGCGGGAAGATTACGTTCATGCCCGGCATTTATGAGCAGACAATCAAGATTGACTGGCTGCCGCATGATATTGATGAGACGAAGGACAATACGGTCACGATAAGTCTTTTGTCGGCTGAAAGGGTTACGCTCGGTTATCCCGGACCCGACAGGCTGATGAAGGACCTGATTATACGCAAATATCGTTCGAAATGATTATTTTTACTCAAGTTTCGCAAGTGCGAAACACCGCTTTTGGAGCCCGCGAGGGCGAGGGTAAGTCCCTTCCCCGAGGGGAGGGATTTAGGGTGAGGGTGACGTACACAAAAAAAAGTGCGTAGGCCTTAAGTCTTCTTATGGAAGACAAACCTCCAATTTGCGAAAATCCTCAGCAAGTTAGATAACTTGCGAAACTTGAATTAATTTTATAAACGTATGAGTAACCGAACTTTTTTGGCTGCCCTGGCGAGTGTAGCACTCCTTGCAGCCTGTGACAAGAACAAGGAAGACGAGGTCATCCCCGTATCTTTTTCTTCTTTTGGCTTCTATGCAAAGGACAATGCCGGTGTCCTTAAGACTGATTATATTGAGGCGAATTTCAATTCTGATGTCATCAGTTTCACCCTGCCTTACGGCACTGACCCTGACGCGCTCAAGACTCTGGTTCCTGAGTTCACGGCAACGGAAGGGGCTTCTGTCAATGTTGCTGATGCCAGCGGTGCACCGGACGGAAAAGACATTGTAAGCGGATCGACTCCAGTTGACTGTTCTTCTGATGTCCAGCTTGTCGTGTTCCTGAAGAACAACTACAAGGCCTATACTCTGTCTGTCAAGGTCGCAGAGCCTGCAAAGTGGGAAAAGCTCGCGATGACTTCACTGAATGTAAAGGCAACTCCGGCCCTTGCTGTAAATCCTAAAGATGGTGTGCCTTATGTGGCCGGTACTTCTCCTAATGAAAATGACGAGGCTGCACCGCATCTTTTCAAATTGGATGGCGCTGAACTCAAGGATGTTGCAGGTGCATTGGCGATTGCCAAGGCTGATGGCGTAAGTCTCAGTTTCGATCCCGCCGGAGTTCCTTACGTGGCTTTTGCTGATGGTGCTTTCACCAACAAGTTTTCTGTAAAGCGGGTGGCCGATGGTAAGGGTACTTATGTAGGTGAGGGAGGCCAGATGTTCGGTACTTCTGCCACTTTTAACTCTGTATCAGCAGTTTTCCCTATTTCAGAGAATGATGTCTGGTGTGCTCATTTTAATAACACCAATAAGGTAGCCGTGCCTAGGAGGGGATTGAACCTTGCGCATTATGACGGATCCGGCTGGACCAACGGTGTTGCCATTGCCGGCAGGGAGCCGGCTTCTTATGCGAACGGTGTCTTCGGAAGAACTATAAATGGAGTGCCTTATCTTTATGTTTACGGTACCAAGACATCAAAGGTTCCAAGCCATATTTCCCTCTACAAACTTGACGGCGGGAACTGGACAACAATTTTCGAGAATCTTGAAGTGCTTGGCACAGATGGTCAGCCTGTCGGAGGTTACTCTGCCTACTTCTCAGACTTTGACATCGCATCAGACGGTACCGTTTATCTTTTGTTCTGCGTTCTTTTCAATGCTGCCGACGATTATCAGATAGGCGTTGTCAAGTATGATCCGGCTACGGGAAAGCAGGTTATAGTCGGTGGTGTAATGACTGATACGATTAACATGAACAGTAGCACCACTGCTTCCATGGCATTGGACAGCAATGATGTCCCATACGTCTCCATTTCATATAAAGATGGCGATGTGATGAAGACAGCAGTCCGTCATATTGACTCCAAGACCAAGACATGGTCTGAACTTGTAACTCTGGCTTCCAATTCGAATTTCTCAGACATTGTCTTTGCTGAGGATGGTACGGGGTATATTGTTACGAGGGAGACTGTCGGTGATGCTACTAAGTATGTGCTTTATTCGACAGCGAAGTAATTGATTTGTAAATTATGAACCGGCCATGTTCCTGTGGCCGGTTCTTTTCGTTTCCGTGGACGTATGACTGGAGATAAGTCTTTGAAATACACGTTATTGACGCTTGCATTGGCATTGACCTGTACCTTGGTCGGGAGCGTGCGTCTTTCTGGTGCTGACGGTGGTGGAGGCCGGAAGGCCCGCGGGCGTGTCCTGCGTGTGGCCCTGGTCGGTGACCCGCAGGTGGACGATTCGACGGAGATGGGTTATGCGAGGCGGTCGGTTTATCGGGAACTGCATGGGCGCCGTGACCTTGACATGTGCATTTTTCTTGGGGATCTGGTCAATGACAATATGTCCTTGCTCCCTGAGTCTGTGGGAGTTGTCGATTCTCTGCCGTATCAGTGTTTCATGGTTCCGGGCAATCATGACCGTGATGTTTACCGTGGCCAGAAATCGTCCATGTATAGGCAGCGAGACCTTTCCACATGGCGTAAGGCAGTCGGCTATGTGGACACGTCTTTTGTCCGTGGCAATGTGCGTTTCGTCCTGATGAATAATGTCCGTCCTTCTGATTCCGGTATGACTGATTATGTCGGAGGATTTACGGACAGGCAGAAGCATTGGCTTGATTCTGTGTTGAATCGGGGCGTGGGGGAGACCCGTGGCCGGAAGCCGTCACATGTAGGCGGAACTCCAGCATTGACAATACTCGCTACGCACATCCCTTTCAGTCAGATGAAGGGCCGCGACTCTGTTCTGGCATTGATACCTGACATTTCGCGTCTGCTGTTTGTCAGCGGGCACACGCATTTCGTTTCCCGCGATGACTCCATTCCGGAACTTATTGCCGGTGCTGCTTGCGGCAGTTGGTGGCGCGGCGTCAGGGATTCTGACGGAATTCCTTATGCTCTGCAGAGTTGCGGGGCTCCGAGAGGCTATTTCATTGCCGACATTCATCGTGACGGAACTTATGACCTGTCCTATAAGTGCATCGGCAGGCCGGCTTCTGAACAGTTGTCCGCCTGGGCGGTTCCAATAGACTCTACAGGTGGCTCTTATCGTTTGTATATCAATGTCTTCGGCGGTTCGTCAGACGGCGTCGTCCGCATCCCCGGGCTTGGACGTAAAACTTATTCTTGTGAGCGGAGTCTTATGGCTGCCCCGGAAGTGGAGCAGGTAATACGCCTCAATGCCTCCCGGTCCCGCGATTACAGGAAGGCCCATCGCGATGAGTTCATTCCTCTCCGCCGCAAACCGTCTCCACACCTCTGGCAGACCACAGACCTCATCTCCGGCCACATGCCATCTCATGTCAATGTAACTTATCGTGATGCCCACATGCGTATCAGGCAGCGCGTCTCCCTTCAGAAACTTGAATCTATTTTGTAAAATGTTATGGAACAGACCCGTATAACTCCAGACCGGATGGACATGGGCATCGTCAAACTTCATTTCGAACTAGTCGCCGGCCCCGACAATTTCCGCTGGGCCAAGTAGCGTCCGGGAGTCGTAAGCGTCTCCGAAGTTATGTCTTGTCGCGTTCTCATTTGGTAAGCGTCTCGGGAGTTAGGTGTTTGCTGGACTATTGCTATCTGCAAGCGCTTCCTGAGTTATGTCTTTTGTCGGGACGGTGCCACAGGGGGCTTTGTAATACATTGATAATCAGGTGTAATTTTATTTTGGTGTGGATTATCGGGGATTTTTCAGCCGCGAATCCACACCTTAAATCATAATGCTTTGAACGTCAATTAATTCTAAAGATGGCCGTGGCGTCGTCCCGACGGGCATTAAGTATGCGTCTCAGTGGTTACGTGTTGACGAGTTTGCAACTCATGTATTCGACACCATGGCAACCTTCTTCGAACTTATCAATTTTGCTCGGCGAAGCCATACAATTTGGTTCCGATGAAACGTTTTACACGGAACCAAATGGACAAAAATGATGCTTTTGTTCCATGAAAACGTTTTATGTGGGACGAAGCAGCACACAATAAAGAAATACTCGGCAATTTCCGCTGGGCCAAATAGCGCACTCTACTGCTTCTCGATATCCCTTCTGATCAGCAGGCAAGCCGGCGAAAGGACATTGACATGATCGAAACCCTCGAGCTCGAAGAGCGACGCCGCATGTCCGAAATGCTTCAGAATCGCCAGCAGGTGGGCGTTTTCCTCGTACCTGGCAAGCATCTCCAGATTCCGGTCACCGGTAATCAGCATCAGCGGCGCGCCCTCCTTCCTGGCATGAAACGACGGCGCCATGTCATCTATGAAAGGAAGATCCACGTCCATACCGCGCTCCTTCTTGATCGTGAAATGCGTCATCGTCTGCCCGCCGACCGGATACGCCTTCGCGATTCTGTCCGCGTCAATGCCATATTCCGCCAGCCACCTCTTGTCCAGCGCAAGCATCAATGTCAGCCATCCGCCCGCAGAATGACCGCCGATATAAATCTTCGAAGGACTGCCGCCATACTTTTCAATGTTATTGAAAACCCAGCTTACCGCAAGCGCCGCGTCTTCCAGATACCCCGGACACTTCACCTTCGGGTAAAGACGATAATTTACATCAATGACAGCAAATCCTCGGCTGCGGAACTCCTCCCTCAGACCCTTGCTGCCACCCTCCAGTCCGCCGCCATGAAACCAGACCAGAGTCTTGAACTCCTTGACATTCTCGGGATAATAGATATCCAGCCTGCATCTCTCCTTACGGTACGCATCAGATTCATTGACAGCAGTATAAGGAATATCCCTAAGATATTGATAATTGTCTTTCTTCTCGCCTGACACCGGATTCCCGGCGATTGCGCTCAATGCAAGTGCAACATATAGGACAACAAATGCAAATACTTTTTTCATACTATTACTCCAAATATATTGATACAAAGTTAGTAATCCTTTACGAATCTCTGTTGTTCCGAATCTCTGTTGTTCATTTTTTTGTGTGGGATGGATATTTATTAAATAAATGTTACAAGTTTGCTAAAAAGGAGTTAATCTATTAATTTCGTCACGGTATATACGGCGGTATGATGTCGTATTTACACAAAAACAATATTGAATGAAACATTTTTTACCGATAGTAATCGCTTTGCTCCTGCCTGTTGCCGTGATGGCACAGAACAGAAACGGGAAGGAGAATCTTATAATCAAGGAGTGGAACGTGGAGAGCTCTTCCGGTGTCAAAATCCTGGACCACCTGACAATATACAATAGCCTTGGCCTCAAGGTGGAGGAGGCAGAGTATGGCAAGGATGGCGTGAAGTGGAGAAAGAAATTCGAATACTCTCCGGACGGAACTCTTGCCAGAGTTCTCGTATATGATTCGTCAGGGAAACTTGACAACATCAGGAAATTCGAATTTACCCCTACAGGGCGCAAGCACAAAGAGTTCATTTACAATGCCAAGGGCAAAATGTCCAGATACAAGATATATGAGTACTCGACATCATCAGGCAATTGACCCTGAACTGCTCATGGCATTCGGGCCCATTGACTTGGACAGGATGGACTCCATAAGGCTCATGAACCGCAGTGACACGAAATTTGTCACTACATCATCCGTTCTCGACGCGATACTCCGGAAGTCATTGGCCTGCGGCTACATGATGTTCGTCTCGGAAGGGGTGAGGATTCATCCCTATGACAGCATCTATTTCGACACTTCCGATCTCAGGATGTTTCTGGACCATCGCAATTCGCGTCTGGTCAGGCAGAAGGTGAGGACAAGGATTTACAGCGCCTCGGAACTTTGTTTTCTGGAAGTGAAGTCCAAAAACAATCATTCCAGAACCAAAAAGAAGAGGATTTCCATTCCTCCTGAGGAATTCACTGATTTCAGAGGCGATGGCCTGTGCAGTGATTTCCTGTCTAAGATAACTGATTACCGTGCGGATAGCCTGAGCCCGTCAGTGGAGACGTCCTTTTCTCGTATTACATTGGTGGACAAGGACTTGTCTGAGCGTATTACAATAGATTCTGACATCTGTTTCCGCAATATGAGGAATGGCGTGACGTCAGGTCTTGGTGATGTCGTGATAATCGAACTCAAGCGGGACGGAAGGAAACGGAGCACTATGCAGGATATTCTTCTCTCGCTCAGAGTCAAGCCGATGCGCATAAGCAAATACTGCATGGGCGTGGCATTGACCGATTCCCGGTGCCGTCCCGGACGTTTCCTTGAAAAGATCAGGGCATGTGAGAAATTATGTTCATCCCAGAGAGGCTGACGGCAGCCTTGCAACTTGTGAAATTTGAATTTTTAAGGATTACCTAACTGTTTGATACAATGGAAGAAACTGAACTTCTCGGAATCCAGAACTATTCCGAACCGATGATGACTACGATACAGAGCCTGGCGGAACTGGGCATGAGATTCGGACTGAATCTCCTTGTCTGTTTCCTGATTGTGTATCTTCTGTATTTCCCAAAGCGTGGAAGGAAAGACTATGTATTCACGTTCATAGCCTTTTCTTCAGCGATGCTCCTCCTGCTTTACACAATGGGTCGTGTCGATGTGGGCGTAGGCCTTACCTTGGGCCTCTTCGCCATATTCGGCGTAATCCGTTACAGGACAGAGACTGTGCCTATCCGTGAAATGACATACTTGTTCATAATAATCGCACTTGCGGCAGTAAACGGCTTGGCTCCTCTCTACAATGTCGTCGGACTTGACGGCAACAGTCCCCATTATGAACTCAGCAGCGGTCATCTTCTGGTGACATTCATTGCCAATGCCTTTGCAGTCGTTCTTGTATGGGTTCTGGAACGCAGCGTGGGCATGAGCAAAAGCGCAAGCAAGGTGATATTGTACGACCGCATTGACCTTATCCTTCCTTCCCGGAGGGATGAACTTGTGGCCGACATTGAGCGCCGCTGCGGTGTGCATCCCGAGCGTATTGAGATCGGCAATGTGGATTTTCTGAAGGATGCCGCGTATGTCAAGATTTACTACAACTTGCCTGCAGGTGAGTCGCAGTCTTCTGTCACGGAGATTATGCGAAATAAGCAATTTATTGAAAACCAGGAATTTGAATCTTAAAAAATAATTGTCAATGACAAAGAAACTAATTGCAAGTCTGATTGCTGCAACCGCGCTTGTGTTTGTTGCCAATGCGCAGGACAACTCGTTCAAGAGCAGGTTCTCCGCTTCTGCGGACTGGAAAATCGCCAAGGGACTCCACCTCGAGACCGGATATGAATTGAGAACCAAAGATTCGTGGAACGGAATCGAGAGGCATATGGTCAATGTCGGTATGTCGTACAAGGTCTGCAAGTTCCTCAAGGTCGGTGCGGACTATGATTTTATCGGCCATTATAATTCGGCCTCTGTCCTGAAGCCCCGCCATCGTTTCGGTGCTGAGGTGACAGGTTCTGTGGATGCGGGCAACTGGCGTTTCAGCCTGAGGGAGCGTCTGCAGTTCACGCACAAGTCTTATAGCGTGAACAGGTATCAGGAGGCCAGAAATGATTTCGACCTAAAGTCCCGTGCCAAGGTGGCGTACCGCGGTCTTAAGAACTGGGAGCCATATGCTTATGTGGAACTCAGGAATACTTTCAATGCTCCTTCTTTCAATGCGTCATATGATTCATCTTCAGCTACTTACTCCGATTATGAGTTCCTTGGCTACGATGATGCCTATGTGAACCGTGTCCGCGGAGCCGTCGGCGTCGAGTGGAAAATCACCAAGCATCACGGCATTGATTTCAAACTCATGCAGGACTGGAAGAAGAACAAGGAAATCGATACGAACAAGGCGGGAACCACTCTCAAGGCCTATGCTGTCGAGAAGTCCTGCAACACGATTCTTGCAATCGGCTACAACTTCTCGTTCTAGCCGCCACGTCGTCACAAAACACAAAACAAATGTCAGGGAGCACCCATGTCTTCCCTGACATTTTTGGTTCGTCCGGTCTTCCTACCTCCTGCCGCAGTCGCGTATCAGAGAACGGATATAGCCCGTGATGTCATCATTGATAAGTTCTTCGATTGTCGTCTTCATCCTGAATCTCCAGTAGAACGGCGAGATTGCAGGGACATTGATTCTCTCCTTGTCCGGATCCTCCATGCAAAGCTCCGGCTTGAGCGACAGATAGTCCTGGAGCGGCAGAATCGCCAGCATGGACGCGGACTGCAGATGCATCAGTATGATACTCAGGCAGATATCAGGAGTGCACTCGCCCGGAGCCTCACCATTTTTGCCGAGGACCTGATTCCAGAAACGCTGTGTGACGCCCCTGTCCTCCTTCCACCAGGCGCGGAGCGGACTCATGTCATGTGTCGAAGTCGCGCAGACGGAGAAATACGGATAACTCCACGTGTCAGCAAACTCGTGCTTTGAATCCTTCGGCATACGCTGGATTTCCAATGACAGGATACGGAGCTCCCTCATCACGTCAGGCACGCAATCCGGAATCATACCCAAGTCCTCGCCACACGCAAGCATACGTGTACCGGCCAGCAAATCAGGAAGTTTGCGAAGTGCGGAATCACGCCAGAACGCATTGTGCCTCCTGTAGAAGAAGTCGTCATGCAGCCTGTTGAACGCATCCTTCTGCCAGTCCGGAAGATTGCGGTAATGATCTGTGTGCTGAGCCCCGATTCGAGGATGCCAGTAACCCTTCCGGTGAGAATCTTCCACAAAGAGAGTGTCAATGCCGTCGGACGTGTACCAGCTTGTGCTGATGTCGAATCCCATCGACGCCAACTCATCGGTACTGAACGGCAATGCCGGGTAGAAATGGCCGAGAAGACCGCTGCTTGCCCCTGTCGGAACCTCCCAGATTCGGAAAAATCCGAGGATATGGTCAATGCGGAAGAAGTCGAAGTACTGCTCCATGTTCTTCAGCCTGGCCTTCCACCATGCAAAATTGTCTTCCTCCATCTTGTCCCAGTTGTATGTCGGGAAACCCCACAGCTGACCGTCAGCAGAGAATGCATCAGGCGGAGCGCCGGCCTGGGAATTCATGTTGAACTGGGAAGGATGCTGCCATGCGTCCACGCTGGTCCTGCTCACGCCGATAGGAAGGTCACCCTTGAAAGTGACGCCATGTTTTCTGGCATAGTTCCTGGCATCGACGAGCTGCCTGTGCAGGTGGAACTGGACAAAGGACTGATAATCAGCCTCTTCTCTATTCTCTGCAAGAACTGAAGCCGCTTTCTTTGCACTATATGAAGCGTATTTTCCCCATTTGGAAGAATCACCTGTTCCGGTCTTGCGGAGGAGAATCCTGAACGCGCAGTATGCGTCGAGCCAGTCGGCATTGTCCTCTATGAATTTCTTGTACTCTGCGGAACCGCTGACCTTTGCCCATGTCGAAGCGAAGGCCTTGCGCATGAGACGGTCTTTCTCCTTGTTCACGCGCTCGTAATCCAATTCCGGTAGGGCCTCCAGTTCAGCTTTCAATGTCTTGTAGCTGCTGTCCCTGCGGACTCCTGCCTCAGGAAGATAGACGAACTGCGGATGCAGGGCATAGATGGAATTCGCGCTATACGGATATGAATCCACCCAGGTGCCTGTCATAGTCGTGTCATTGACCGGAAGAAGCTGGATGACTCTCTGGCCTGTAGCCGCTACCCAGTCCACGAGTTTCTTCAAGTCGTGGAAGTCTCCGATACCGAAACTGTCCTCAGTCCTCAGGGAGAAAACAGGAACGGCAGTGCCGGCGCATTTCCAGTTTGTCTGGAACATCTTCTCTGGAGTCATGTCGTCATTGACCTTGAACTTAGGGGAGTCCTGGTCGATGCTGAAAACCTTGTCGGCGAATGCCGATGTGAAGAACGGGGCGGCTACCGGGATATCGGTCCATTTGTCCTCTATATCAGTGGCTTTCGTATCCGGAACGATATGGTTTTTCCACTCGCGGCGAAGCCTTCTGCCGTCTTTCCAGCACTCGTAATGATACTCGGTTCCTGACGGAATCCTGTTCTCCGGCATTGACAATTCCCAGATTCCGCCTGGATGGTAATTCATGTCAGCGCGCTCTTTTCCGAATGAAAGTTTGATTTCCTCACCCCATGAGGTCTGATATGTGATTCTGAAAGTACGTGTCATAATTCGTTGTTTGTTGTGGTTTTGTGACCGCTAAATTATATACAAAAACCAACATCCGAAAATGACTTGCCTGTATTTTCGGATGAGATGTCGTTTTTAGGCGATGAACAGTCAGCAGGTGGTGTTTTCAAGCCATTGGAGAAAGTCCTCTGATCTCGAACGGCTGACAAGAATTTCCGGACCTGAGCGTGGAACTGCATTGATCTTGAGCCTTCCTCCCTGCAGTTTGATTATGCTCTGCACTGCTGATGAAGCGATTATGCAGCCGCGGGAAATCCTGAAGAACCTGGACGGCGACAGTTGGGAGGACAGTACGTCAAGCGACTGGTCCATAACATATTTCGACCCGTCGGATGTGAACATCCATGTGACCTTGTCCTCGGAAAGGAAATACGCGATGTCATTGACAGGAATAGGAAGAATCTTGTCATTCAGGCGTACCATGAACTTCTGTCGGTATTCATGCTGTGTGCCGGAAATGGTGGAGAGGAGGGAAGACATATCTGTGACGCCTGCTGAATTGCGGCAGCGCTGCACGGCCCTGTCCAGGTCCTCCTTCTCGATAGGCTTCAGCAGATAGTCCACACTGTTTACCTCGAAAGCCTTGACGGCGTAACTGTCATAGGCTGTGGTCATTACGATCTTTGCATCGACATTGATCTGCCTGAAGATGCTGAAACAGTCCCCGTCAGAAAGTTCCACGTCCATGAATATGACATCGGCGGAATGTTCCTTCAGCCACCCGACCGTGCCGCTGACGGAACTTGTCATGCCGACGATTTCCAGATCCGGATAATATTTCTGCAGAGTGCGGCTCAGGTTTGCCTGTGCCATCGGTTCGTCTTCGACTATCAATACTTTTAGTGCCATAATTCGAGTTTTTAGGAGGTTTTCTGTGCGGGCAGCAACGGAAGCGATACGGAATAATCCGTTCCATTGTCATTGATTTCAATGTCATTGCCCGACAAATCAATGTATTGCTGGCGGATGTAGTTCAGACCGACTTTTGTGGAGTCTTCTCCAAGCGCCACTTTCGGATATTTGTTGTTTGTCACGATGATTCTGGAATCCCGCGCCTTTATGTTTATGTGGAGCGGATTGTCCGGAGACACCCTGTTATGTTTGATTGCATTTTCTACAAGCATCTGGATCGAGCACGGCACCACGTCGTAAGACATGAAAGACTCGGGGACATCGACATTGACCTCGAACCCTGACGCGAAGCGTACTTTAAGCAGGTCGGTATATTTTTCTGTGAAGTCCATTTCCTCGCGCAGGCTGATGGCTGTAAGCGAGTCATTTTTAAGCATATACCTGTAGATGCCGGCGAGTTTGTGGACGAAAAGGCTTGCGTCTTCGTTCTTGTTGTCGCAGATCAGGCAGTCCAGGACATTCAGTGAATTGAACAGGAAATGCGGGTTCACCTGCTGTTTCAGTTTCAGATATTCGAACTGGGCCTTGTGTCTTTTCATCTTCTCAGCCTTCACATCCTGATGCGTAACTCTCACGTAGTCAGCCATGTATATAAGTACATAAAACAGTATTTCAGCGATGAATACCACTACAGCCGTCTCTACCAGGTCATGAACCGGAGGCAACTGCTGTATGGAAAACGGAAGGTCAATGCCTACGGCGAATGTCGCGCCGAGAACGGCAAGAACCACGAATGAGGTCAATGTTATCCAGCGGAAATATGCAGGCTTCTGGCGGAGCCTGGTCCTGGCGAACCTTACATATATTATATTAAGGCAAATCAGAATGATGCAGACAGGAATATTGTACATCAGTCTTACCAGGTTCTTGTACAATCCGCCGTTTGACAGGATGTTCATGTCGCTCAGCGCGATGATGGCCAGTCTGAAAAGGAAGATGGCGAGCACGACCGCTATCAGCCACGGCATGTGCGGCATCCTGATGGAGCCGGAGGACAGCCGGAGCCGATTGAGGATATTGCCGACGAGTATCGTGCCCCATCCGAGGAGCTCTGTCGTGAATGCCGTGGAAATGGCATGGACAGCAAGGTCGGAGCTGAAAATCATTCCTATCAAGTTGGCTCCGGCAGTTCCCAGAAGATATCCGGTAACATTGATGATTATGATTATTCCGGCCGTGAACTCCAGATTCAGGTTCTTTTTCAGGCAGACGAGAAGTATCATTGCCATGGTGAGCACAGTGAGGAACAGTTCGTCTCCGATTCCGGCCTCGCGGCACAGAATGGTCACGGCTGCATGTAGCAATGCAAATATATGTATTACGCCCGAGGGCTTTATCTTAGACAAGTTCATAACTCAAGTTTCAAGTGTCTGTGTGGTATGCCGGCATGTCCTGCAACCGTCGCAGGTCAAAGTTAGGAATATTTGCCAAAAATAAAAAACCTGCCGTTCATTCGTCGTCAGATTTTTCCCGTCCGTCAGCCAATTCCGACCATCCGTCCTGTCACATATTTTTAATAGGATATTAATAAATATATTTGCAAACGTTTTAAGGTCTGAAGGAGTACCTGAGGCCTTGACAGTGACAGAAACGGAACTTGACAATTCCGCGACCACATAGAACAAACGAAAACCAATGAACAAGAAACCGAAATTATCTTTTTGGCAGATATGGAACCTGAGCTTCGGATTCCTTGGAGTCCAGATCGGATATTCCCTGCAGAATTCAAACACATCCACCATATTCGAATCACTCGGCGCTGACGTAAGTCACCTGAGCTATTTCTGGTTGGCGGCACCTCTTGCCGGAATGGTCATCCAGCCTATCGTAGGCATGTTCTCAGACGGGACATGGACCAGATTCGGCAGACGCATCCCGTATATACTCGGAGGAGCATTGATTTCGACGATAGCACTTATGCTCATGCCGAACTGCCCGACTCTTCTGGCATTGGCCCCTCTCGCGATGGGAGCGTTCATCCTCCTTTTCATGGACCTTTCTTTCAATGTTACCATGCAGCCGTTCAGGGCGCTTGTCGCTGACATGCTCGACGATTCTCAGAAGACAGAAGGTTATGTGGTCCAGACTTTCCTTATCAATATAGGTGCCGTAATAGGAGCCGTCCTCCCGCTGATTATGACATGGGCCGGAGTAAGCGACGAAGCTGTTCCCGGTCAGGTTTCATCTCACATTGCATGGTCCTATTATATAGGAGGTGCAGTCCTTCTGGCCACCGTTCTGGTGACAGCATTCAGGACTAAGGAGTATCCTCCGAAGGAATTCGCCGAGTACAACGGTATCGCCGAGGTCAATGCAAGTGAACCTGCGGAAAAGCCAAGTTTCATGACATTGATAAAGAACACTCCGTCCGCGATGATCCGCATCGGTGTGACACAGTTCTTCTCATGGGCGGCGCTGTTCATCATGTGGACATATCTGAAACCGGCCATAACAGGCTCAGTGACAGCAGATGGCGTGCTTCTTGCGGAAGGAGAGACACAGACCTGGGTCGGAGTCCTTAACGGAGTCTATCCGATTCCTGCCTGCATCGCCGCATTGTTCATGACTAAGCTCGCTACCAGATTCGGAAACAAGAGAGTTTATGCCACATGTCTCCTTTTCGGAGTTCTCGGCTTCGCCGGACTCTGTCTGCTGAAAGACAAATATGCATTGATGATACCGATGCTGGGTATCGGAATTGCCTGGGCCGGCATCCTCGCCATGCCTTACGCGATTCTTTCCCGCACAGTTGACCCGAAACGTATGGGCGTTTACATGGGTATCTTCAATTTCACCATCACCATACCGCAGATAGTCATCGGACTTACCGGAGGAGTCATCGTGAAATACTGTTTCGGCTCGAATGCCGTGATGATGTTGGCATTGGCCTGCGTCTTCATGCTGTTGGCTGCGGTATCTGTCGCTTTTATCAGAGAAAATTGAAAATAATTACTATATTTTTTAAACTAATAACAATAAGATCCTATGAACAGATTTCTATCTTTTATAGTGGGACTGATGGGACTGCTTCTCATCACCCCTGATCTGTCAGCCCAGAACGGGTTTGAAGTAAGGGGTACCATCACGGATCAGACCGGCCAGCCTGTAATCGGCGCGACCGTTCTCGAAAAGGGTACTACCAACGGATTGTCGACTGACATTGACGGCAATTACACACTGAAAGTGTCCTCAGCTGATGCAATCATTGAAGTCAGCTGTATCGGATACAAGACCGTGACCTTCGTGGCAAAAACCAATCCTGCGAAGACTGTCATTCAGGAAGATGCCATGTATCTCGACGATGTAGTGGTCATCGGTTACGGTACAGTCAAGAAGAGCGACATGACCGGTTCCGTTACTGCCATCAATGCAGAGGAGGTAAACCGCGGAGCCGTCACTTCTCCGAGCTCAATGCTTCTCGGTAAGGTTTCCGGACTTAACATCACTCCTGCAAACGGACAGCCGGGTTCTTCTTCTACCATCAGAATCCGCGGTGCGGCATCTCTTACCGCATCAAACGACCCTCTCATTGTCATTGACGGTGTTCCTGTAACAAAGGACGGCGGTGCCGGCATGGGCGATCCGCTTGCTACTGTCAATCCTAACGACATCGAGTCTTACTCTGTCCTCAAGGATGCGTCCGCTACTGCAATCTACGGTTCACGCGCTTCCAACGGTGTGATCATCATTACCACCAAGAAAGGAACAGGCAAAGGAATCCACGTAGGCTACAGCGGAAGCGTTTCCCTCAAGCAGAATACCGATGCCATCAAGATGATGGACGGAGACCAGTTCTTCGACTATATCAAGGAATATCGTCCTGAAGCTATCGAACTTCTCGGTGTGGACGGTACAATGTACAACACTAACTGGCAGGATCAGATTTACCGTATCGGCGTGAATACTGACCACAACATCAGCCTTTATTCAGGTGGAGTTGTTCCTTTCCGTGTCAGCATGGGCTACAACCTCGACCAGGCTACCATCAAAGTCGGTGACAACCAGAGAGGTAACATTGACGTAAGCCTTTCTCCTAAATTCTTCGATGAGCATCTTTCGATTAATTTCAATGCCAAAGGCGTATATCAGCATACCAACTGGGCCAACAACCCTGTAGAGAGTGCTCTTTCATTCGATCCTACCAAGCCTATCTATTTCACGGATGCTGAAGGCAACATCGACAAGACTGCCATTTCCAACGGTTACTGGAACTGGTTCAGCGCAGGTGTTCCTAATACCATGGCAGCTGCCAACCCTCTTTCTGCAGTTTATGACTATGTCAACTACGGACATACCTACCGTGGAGTAGGCAACTTGCAGATTGACTATAAGGTACACGGACTTGAGGCGTTGAGGGCAAACCTGAACTTGGGTATGGATATCGCCAGGACCAACGGCACCAAGTACAACACCGTCGGTTCACGCAGTTCGCTTACCAGTGCTCCTGACCTCTATGAGAAGTACAAGAACTTCAACAAGAACATGCTTCTGGAGGCCTACCTCGATTACAATGAAACTTGGGGAAAACACAATTTCAATGCGATGGCAGGTTATTCTTGGCAGCACAACTACATCAAGTACGAGAACTCACAGTACTACAACAATGACAGGGAAACCGTATATCATATCGCTCCTGTCAATGCCAAAGAGTACTACCTGATTTCATTCTTCGGACGTCTAAACTACGGCTTCGATTCGAGATATCTCTTCACTTTCACCGCCCGCGGTGACGCATCCAGCCGTTTCTCTCCTTCAAACCGTTGGGGTTTCTTCCCTTCTGCAGCATTCGCTTGGAACATTGCCAATGAGGAATTCCTGAAGGGCAACAGGTCAGTGTCAGCCCTCAAGTTCCGTCTCGGATGGGGCCGCACAGGACAGCAGGATATCGGAGACGACTACTATCCTTACATCGCAAGATACTATGAGTCAGCGTCTGTGACAATGCAGTATCCTTTGGGTGCTGACGGCAAGTCTTACAACCTTCTCTCGCCATTGGCCTACAACCCTAACATCAAGTGGGAGACAACTGAGACTTACAACGTAGGTTTGGATTTCGGTTTCCTCAATGACAGGATTTCCGGTACAGTCGAGGCTTACTACCGCAACACATTCGACCTCCTGAACAATATCTCAATTCCTCTCGGATCGAACTTCGGCAAGCAGGTGATTTCCAATATCGGAACAATGGTGAACAAGGGTATCGAGCTCTCAGCCAACTTCGTTCCTGTAGAGACCAAGGACTGGAACTGGAAAATCGGTGGTAACATCACATTCCAGGACGTGAAGATTACCAAGCTGACCAACAGCGATGAAACCTACCTCGGAGTAGAGACTGGCCCTTCAATGGGTGCCAATGTCGGCTTCAGCTCACTCCACAGAAAAGGCTTCGCTCCATATACATATTATATGTACCAGCAGCTCTATGATGCTGAAGGCAAGCCTGTCCAGAATGCTTTCGTAGATCGCAACGGCGACGGCAAGATCAATGCTGATGACCGTTACATGACCGGCTGCAGCGCCACACCTTGGGCTTACTACGGTATCAGCACTCAGGTAAGATACAAGAACTGGGATTTGGGTATCAACGGTCACGGTTCTATCGGAGCTGAGCTCATCAATAAGGTCGCCCTCGGATATTCTTCATCATACAGCGACAACTGGACCAAGGGTTACATTGACAACCTCTGCCCTAAGTGGCTCCTTCCTGAGTGGCACGCTCCTAACAGCGAGACACAGAAATATTCAGACCTTTGGATTGAGGATGCGACATTCTTCAAGATTGACGACATCAATCTCGGCTATACCTTCAATCTCAAGAACAACCTCAAAATCCGTCTTGCAGGTTCTGTCCAGAATGTATGCACATTCACCAAATACTCAGGACTTGATCCGGAAATCAACAATATCGATGGTGTGGACAATTACGTTTATCCTCGTCCTCGTCTCTATACTCTTCGTCTTAACATTTCATTCTAAGCAGGAGGAACAACATTATGAAATTCATAAACAAATTATTCATACTTTCAGTAGCGGCGATACTGTTTTCATCATGCCTCAAGGATTTGGATACACTTCCTTTGAACACGACTGACTTTACGTCGGAAAACGCGTATGCCAATGAAGACAGCTACCTCAAGGCTCTTGCCTACATCAATGGCTACTATATGCTTGTAGGTCAGGATGATGCTGGCAAAAATGACCTTGGATTCTCAGATTCCGGACAGTCAGAGTTCCTGAGACAGTGGTTCAACATGAACGAAATGACCTGTGACGGACTCAAGTGCGTCTGGGGCGACTCTTATCTTACTGAACTTCAGCATGATTCATGGGGATCAAGCACTAACGATGCTCTGGTAGCAGTATATACCCGTGCGGTGAAGGCTATCGCTCTCGTTAACGAGTTCCTTCTCCAGACTACAGACAGCAAGATCGAGGCTCGTGGCCAGTCTTCACTCAAGGGTGAGATTGCAGGATACAGGGCTGAAGCCCGTTTCCATAGGGCAATGTTCTTCTACGTTCTTATGGATGAATTCGGAAACCCTCCTTTCCCTATGCCTGAGAATATCGGTGGCGAAAATCCGTCCCGTATCACCAGGACTGACCTCTTCAACTGGCTTGAAACTGAGCTTCTTGACCTCGGTTCTGATAACAGCGCAATGCCTGCCGTGGGTTCTGTTCCATATCCTCGTCCTACCAAGGGTTCCGTGTGGGCACTTCTCAGCCGTATGTACCTCAATGCTGAGGTCTATACCGGTACTGCAAGATGGCAGGATGCCAAAGATGCCGCCAAGAAGGTCATCGGAATGGGATATTCTCTCGCACCAAAGTATTCTGACATGTTCCGTCAGGACAATACCGAGAACGGTTCGGCAGAAAAAGAATTCATCTTCGCTATCGCTTATGACAGAGTTTCCACACAGAGCTGGGGCGGAACTTCAACATTTGCTTCCGCATCTCTCAGCGAGGAGGCGAACCTCAAACTCGGTGCAGAGTTCGGTCTTTCCAAAATCAATGCTGAAAACTGGGCCGGTTACCATGTTCCTAATGACTATGTCGCACGTTTCCAGCTCAATGGTGTAGTATGGGGAAGCAAGACCAATGTCTTCGGATATGACAGGGCAGCCAGTGACAAGCGTGCGTTCTTCACCAATTACGGTTCAGTCCAGGACTTCGATGAAAAACAGGTTTCTACAGGCTGGATGTGCTGGAAGTTCTGCGGACTTGATTCCAAAGACAAACTCGTTCAGCAGGACGGCGTTCCTGGAAACTGGAAACTCTCCTCTGCCGATATGCCTATCTTCCGTCTCGCCGAGATGTATCTCAATTATGCTGAGGCAGATGCCCGTCTCAATGGCGGTGTCGTAAAGGATGCTGATGCTCTCAAATATGTGAAGGACCTCCGTGACCGTGCAGGCGTATCAATGCCGTCAGAGGTAAATCTCGAGTGGCTGCTCGATGAAAGGGCACGTGAATTCATGTGGGAAGGTCACCGTCGTGTGGATCTCATCCGTTTCGGCAAGTTCACTGACGTGAATTATCCTTGGACACTCAAGGGCGGACTTATGAACGGAAAGATTGCTCTCCCTTCATACAAGACAATATTCCCGATTATCCAGAGCGACCTCAGTTCAAACAGCAACCTCGTTCAGAATGAAGGTTATTAGCAGAATTGATAACATTTAAAATTGATATTATGAAATCATTGAAATATATGGCAATGGCCGCAGTTGCGGTTCTGGCTGCTTCCTGCACCTTGGATTTGCCAAAGGAACAGATTTCGTCCGAGTTGACGGCTCCTGTCCTCAGACCGGTTTCCAATGTCATCTCCGATGCCAACACCACCAAGGTGGAACAGGTCAATTTCACATGGGACCCTGCTGATTTCGGGGCCAGGACAGAAATCCTCTACTCAGTATATGCAGAGCTCGGCTCAGAGAAGGCTCTTATAGGACAGAACTACAAGAACTCTCTCAGTATCAACAAGGGAGACCTTGTCGGTATGATATGCAGCTCACTGAAAGGTGAGAAGAACTCCACTGTTACTGTCAATGCCTATGTGGAGGCAGCCCTCAAGGATGTGGTAAACTCACCGGTATTGACTTCTGAGAAAGTCGCTTTCTCAGTTTATACTTACCTCCCTCCTAAGAAGAACATCTGGCTCCCTGGAAAGTATCAGGACTGGAATCAGTTGGGAACTGAAATCTGGGAAACAGAGGCCGGTACAAGCACGTACAAGATTCTTGTCGATGTTTCGAATGACGCAGAGACACCTTATTACTTCAAGATTGTCGATGAAAACCAGTCTTGGGTCGGAATGAATGAGGGCTATACTCCTGAAGGTTGGGAGGTTGCTGATCCTTCAAACTCTGACGGAAACTTCTCAGTGCCGGCGGAAGAGCCGATCATGTGGCTGACCATCAACACCAAGACCAAGACTGTTGCAAGGGAGGTCGTATCCAAAGTGGCTCTTATCGGCGACTTCAACGGATGGGATGAGGGCGCTGAGCCTGATTTCAAATACAATGCTGCGAAGAATGTCTGGGAATCTCCTGTCATCAGCTTCACAGAAGGCCAGGGCTGGCTCCTGAGACTCAACAAGAACTGGGACCACAAGTACGGTAGTGCAGTTGCAACCAATGACATTGCAGGCGGTTATGAGATTACGAAGGGAGGAGAAAACATTCCGACTCCGGGAACGGGTGACTATATCGTCCGACTCTATGCCAACAGGACACCGATTGTTGTGACATATGAAAAACAGTAAACAGGTTTGACTTATGAAATGGATTAAAAACATATTTGCAGTCTCTGCCGCAGCTTTTGCGGCAGTGGCCTGCACCATAGAAAGTGAAGACACCTTCTCGAAGAGTCCTGTCGCTCCGGTACTGGAGGCTCATTCAGACATCCTCATCACTGAAGGTACCAAAGCTGAGTCTGTGACTTTCACATGGACTGATGCGCGTCAAATCGACGCGGAAGCATATCTCTATAACTTGAATGTCAAGAGCGGAGATAAGGAAGCGGCTCTGAAAGAAGGTATCACCGACAACTTCTATACGGTCTCAAAGGAGGAACTCAGAACATTCCTCAAGACCAATTTCGAACTGGAAAAGAATGCGACACACCAGCTTGATTTCTCTGTAAATGTTGCGGACAAAGCCGGTAATGTCTATTCATCTCCTTCAGTTGGCGTGAAAGTTTACTTCTATGACGATGCTGTCGCTCCTGTAGCCAGCGTACCTGCGTCAACAATCGTTCTTGACAAGGAAAAACAGTCAGATGAACTTAAACTTCTCTCTTGGACCGATGCAAGGCTTGTTTATGGCGAGGATGTTACATATAAAGTAACAATGTCATACGGCACCGGAGCGGAAAAGGTTCTTGTCGACGGTCTCACTAGTACTTCTTATAAGACCACTGTGGACGGTCTTAACGAATCCGTAGTTGCTGCCGGTGCAGCTGAAGGCTCGGAAGCGGAATTGACATTGAAGGTTTATGCGTTTTGTGAAAGCATGCCTGCAGGTGTCGTTTCAAATGCCGTGAAAGTCAAGATTACTACTTATGTTCTGTCGTTCCCTGAGAAGATGTGGCTTCCTGGAAGCTATCAGAAGTGGGATATTGCCAATGCTCCTGCACTCTCTCTTTCCTCAAAGCAGAAAGGCGTGTACCAGGGCTTTGTAGATCTCTCCACTGCGGATGGTTCTGATGCGGAATTCAAGTTCAGTGCTACTCCTTCATGGTCCGAAACTGATTTCGGCTTCGAGGATGTGACAGTAGAAACCAAAGGCAGTGAGGACCTCCCATTTGCGTATGCACAATCGAACACGCTGGGCGGATCCAACATCAAAGTACCTTCAGGATTGTATTACATCAAGCTCGACAAGAAAAACGGAACACTCGTGATGATTCAGGTGAAGAACCTTGAAATCGTCGGCAGTTTCGCAGCTTCTGGCTGGGGAACATTCTTCCCGATGACCAGGAACGGTTCAAGATGGACTGCAGCAGACGAGTTTGAAATGAAGGAGAATGACGAGATCAAGATCCGTTTCAATTCTGACTGGACCTATTCTTTCGGTGGCGAGTTGGACAATGTCGTTTTCGGCGGAGGCAATATCAAGTTCACTGAACCGGCCGGAAAATACATACTCGTATTAGATACTAAGACATCTGATTTCGAACTCAATCTCTTGAGCTAAAGTGTGGATTTACTGAATTTATAATCAGGGCAGGCCCCGCGCTAAGGAAAGGCCTGCCCTTTTTGAAAATTACTGGATATAGTATCTCAAGCCAATGCTTGTGAAACTCGAATTTATAATGAAAAACATTACAAGATTTTTTGTCCTGTCAGTCCTCTGCTTGTCGGCACTCGTTTCCTGCAGCAAGGAGGAACAAGTCCAGCAGGGAAAGAAACTGCAGGTTACACCTGATGCCTTGTATTTTACCAAAGCCGCATCATCGCAGACATTGGAACTGAAGACGAATGCTTCGCAGTGGAAAGCAGTGGTTTCCAAGAATGATTGGCTTGAAATAGACAAGACATCAGGAACCGGTTCCGGCGAAATAACTGTCAATGTTACCGAAAACAATAAAGAACTGAGGACTGCGACCATCACTTTTTCCGCATCCGGATACAAATCAGCTGTCGTAAAGGTGACACAGCATCCTGTAGATGAACTTATAAACCCTTCAGCTACAGGACTTTTCGCGATACCTGAATTGCCGGAAGCTGATTCTCCGTGCGTACTTTATTACAGAGCGGACAAGTCTTCTCCGTTCTATGACTACCACGAGGACATTTACGCCCACATCGGAATTGTTGAAGCGGAATGGATGTATGTCCAGTCTGAGTGGGACAAGAACATTGACAAATGCAGGTGGCAGCCGTGTGAGGAAAGCAATCTCTGGAAACTTCAGCTCGAACCTTCCGTCAGGGAATGGTTCGCTTCCGGCGAATCGCCTGTAAACAAGATCGGTGTAGTCGTGCGGAGCGCGGACGGAAAACTTCAGACTGATGATTTGTTTGTCAATGTCAAAGATGAGAAATTCGTCTTCGAACCTGCACCGGTCGTCAAGGAAACAATGCCTTCCGGACTTCATGACGGCATCAATTATAACTCTGACGGCAGCGTGACACTGGTTTTGCGCGACCTCGACAACAAGGGAAAATGCCATGAATACTGTTATGTCACAGGAGAATTCTCCAAGTGGCAGCGTTCCAACGACTATTCCATGAAGCGTGACGATGCCGCAGGCTGCTGGTGGTACACGATGACAAACGTGGACCCGGACAAGGAATACATGTTCCAGTACTATGTCGTGGACAAGGACGGCTCATCTTTCCGTATCCATGACCCTTACACTGAAATCGTCTATGACGGCTCCAACGACAAGTACATCCCGTCATTGACTTATCCTGATCTTCCGGACTATCCTAAGGGCACAAGCGGGCTGGTATCTGCCTTCAAGGTCAACAAAGATACCTATACATGGACCAGCACCGGTTTCAAGATTGCTGACCAGGACGATCTCGTAATCTACGAAATGCATTTCCGCGACTTCACTTCTACGGGAGACATCCCCGGAGCCCTCGGAAAGCTCGACTATCTGTCCTCTCTCGGTGTCAATGCCGTAGAGCTCATGCCTATCCAGGAATTTGACGGAAATGACAGCTGGGGTTATAATCCTTGCTCATATTTCGCTCTGGACAAGGCTTACGGAACACGAACAATGTACAAGCAGTTTATCGACGAATGTCACGCAAAAGGCATGGCCGTAATCGTGGATGTCGTTTATAATCAGGCAACAGGAGCGCATCCTTACGCAAAGCTTTACTGGGATTCCGCCAACAACAAGACAGCTTCCAACAATCCGTGGTTCAATGTCGATGCCCCGCATCCATACAGCGTATTCCACGACTGGAATCACGAGTATATGCCTTTCCGTGAGCATGTCAAGGAAAGCTTGAACTATCTGATGGACGAATATCATGTCGATGGTTTCCGTTTCGACCTCACCAAAGGCTTCACAAACAAGAAAAGCGACGAAGGTACAGCTTCCAACTACGACCAGAGCCGCGTGGACATCCTGACCGACTATACCAGGAGCGTGAAGAGCCACAATCCTGATGCCGTCGTGATTCTCGAACATTTCTGCGAGACCAGCGAAGAAAAGGCTCTTGCCAATGCTGGTGCGAAGGTCTGGAGAAATCTCAACAATGCATATTGCCAGTCAGCAATGGGCAAGTCTTCAGGAAGCAACTTCGAAGGACTCTGGACGGGTTCTTCAATGCCTTTCGGCGCCTATGTCGGATTCATGGAAAGTCATGATGAAGAAAGGACTGCCTACAAGGCTCTTGTTGACGGTGTCTCAGGCATCAGCGGCAAGTCGAACTTGTCTGCACGTATGAAACGTGAGGCCCTGAATGCTGCATTCTTCTTCACTGTGCCCGGACCTAAGATGATATGGCAGTTCGAGGAACTCGGATATGACATCTCTATTGAAGAAAATGGCAGAACCGGCAAGAAGCCAGTGCATTGGGATTATCTGGAGGAGGCTGACCGTAAGGCCCTCCATGACACATACGCTTCATTGATGAAATTCCGCAAGGAGAATCCTCGCTTCTTCTCTTCAGATGCTGATTTTACTTGGTACGTAAGTGACGGCAACTGGGATGACGGACGGTTTGTTTACAGCACCGTGGACGGGAAGTCATTTGCTGTCATCGGCAATTTCTCATTGACAAAGAAAAATATCACCGCTTGGTTGCCGAAATCGGGAACCTGGAAGGATTATCCGGCATTCGGTTCGGAAACCTACAATGTGGCCAAGGACACGGACGGGCACAATTCCCTTACCGTAAATCTTGCTCCCGGTGAGTTTAAATTGATTATATTTGAATAAAAACGAACCTGTTATGAAATATTTGATTAAGACATTGTGTGTTTTGGCTGTTATGACCCTGTCATCTTGCGGACAGAACGAGTCCAATTCCGATGGTGGTCAGACGACGAAACCGGCCTTCGCGAAGGGCGCCGACATCGGCTGGTACACGGAAATGGAAAAGAAAGGCTATAAATTCTATACCGCTTCCGGTACGGAGATGGATTGCCCTGCTCTGATGAAGTCGCTTGGATTCAACTCGTTGCGCTTCAGGGTGTGGGTGAATCCTGAGGACGTGTGGAACGGCAAGGAAGATGTCCTGAAGAAATGCCTGAGGGCCAAGGAACTCGGCATGAAGATAATGATCGATTTCCATTATTCTGATACCTGGGCTGATCCGGGCAAGCAAATTGTTCCTGAGGCATGGGAGTCGTATGACCTCGATGCTATGGCAAAAGCCGTGGCTGACCACACCTCCGATGTTCTCAATACATTGAAGGACAATGGTGTGGATGTTACCTGGGTGCAGGTCGGAAACGAGGTGACCAACGGTATGCTCTGGGAGCAGGGACGTGTCAAGGGCGAAAGCGCTGCCGGCTTCGCAAAACTCTTCAAGGCCGGTGCAGACAAGGTCAAGAGCATCTATCCCAAGGCATCGGTCGTCCTTCACATTGACAATGCATGGGATATGGATACCCTCCAGTGGTTCTATTCTCTCATGGCGAATACCGGCGTGAAATACGATATGATCGGCCTGTCTCTGTACCCTTCATATTGGAATGAGGAAACGAATGCATTTGAACCGTGGGAAGAGAAAGTGAATCAGGCGATTGCCAATATTCCTCAGCTGATAAAGACTTATAATAGGGATGTGATGCTGGTAGAGTTCGGAATGCCGGCGGCCGAGCCTCAGAAAGGAAAGGAGGCGCTCGAAACATTGTGGAACGGACTGAAGGATGTGAAGCGTTTCAAGGGCATCTTCTATTGGGAACCGGAGTCCGAGCCTGCCCGCAACGGCTATGCTCTGGGTGCTTTCAATGACGGTAAGCCGACCATAGCACTTTCACCTTTCTCAAAACTTGCCAATTAGCGCAAAAACTCAGCAAGTTATCTGACTTGCGAATCTTGAATAAAAATAGTAAATTTGATATGAAAAGAGTATTTGGAATTATGACGGCAGTAATGCTGACGGCTTGTGCCGGAAACACAGCTTTCGTACCGGATTCTGTCTCTGATGCCGATTTGACACAGGTCACCAGAGTCGAACCGCTTTCATGGTGGGTGGGGATGAAAACCCCGCTCCAGCTTCTCGTACAGGGCGAGGGCATTTCAGGATACAACGTCACAATCGAAGGAGGAAAAGGGGTAAAGGTCAATGCCATACAGAAGGCTGACAGTCCGAACTATCTGTTCGTTGACGTCAATATCCTCAAGGATGCTGAACCTGGAACATATTATCTTGTATTCAGCAAGGACGGAAAGCAGGCATTCAAGTATCCGTATGAGATTGCCGCCCGCGAATCAGGTTCTGCCCAGAGAAAGAGCTACACTTCTGCGGATATGGTATATCTCATTATGCCTGACCGCTTTGCAAATGGCAATCCTTCTGGGGACAATACGGACAATACGACTGAAAAGGCAAATCGTGAGGCGCTTTTCGGCCGTCACGGAGGAGATATCCAGGGTATCATTGACCATCTCGATTATATCGAGGATCTCGGTGCGACTACGATCTGGTGCACGCCGCTTCTGGAAGACAATGAACCGGACGGCTCATATCATGGCTATGCCTGCTCTGATTACTATCACATTGACCCGCGTTTCGGTTCCAATGAACTGTATCGTGAGTTTGTGTCCAAGTCTCATGAGAAAGGCCTGAAAGTGGTGATGGATATTGTGACAAATCATTGTGGTACAGCGCATTGGTGGATGAAGGACCTTCCTTTCAAGGATTGGATACACCAGTTCCCTGAATATACCGGGACCAATGTATGTTTCTCTACCAATATGGATCCGAATGCATCCAAGTATGACCTGTATCTCCAGGAAAGCGGCTGGTTCGTTCCTTCAATGCCGGACATGAATCTTGACAATCCTTTCACTCTCAAGTATTTCCAGCAGTGGGCGATCTGGTGGATCGAATATGCCGGACTTGACGGATTCAGGGTTGATACCTATCCGTACAATGAGAAGGAACCGATGAGCAGATGGTGCAAGGCTGTCCGTAAAGAGTACCCCAACTTCAATATCGTAGGGGAGTGCTGGACTTCTTCTATCCCGCAACTCGCTTACTGGCAGGCTGATAATGAGAATAAAGATGGATTCAATTCCAATCTCCCGTCTATAATGGACTTCCCTCTGTACGATGCGATTTGTGCAGGAGTTCCTACGGATTCCTCTCAGTGGGGCGCCGGCATGACCAAGGTATATGATTGTCTGTCACACGATTTCGTATATCATGACCTCTCCAAGATGATGATCTTCCCTGGAAACCATGATACTGACCGTATCGGAGATGTAGTAAGGCAGAATCCTGACAGGATGAAGATTGTGATGACCATGATGGCCACCATGCGCGGTTTCCCTCAGATTTTCGCCGGCGACGAGATGATGTTCGTTTCCAAGGACAAGAGTCAGGGCCACGGCGGTCTCCGTGTGGATTTCCCTGGCGGATGGGCAGGTGACAAGGAAAACTGGTTCACGGAAGAAGGACGCAAGGCAGCATTGACAGGAACCGACGGCAAGCCTGTTCCGGCCGGTCAGATTGCTGACCTTCACGACTTTACCCGCAGACTTTTCCAGTGGAGACGGAACAAGGGCGTGATTCATGACGGCAAGACCCTCCATTTCCTGTCAAGGGACAACACCTATGCTTATTTCCGTTACAATGCGGACGAGGCCGTGTTCGTCTTCATCAATAACTCCCGTGGCCGCAAGACGATTCCGTGGTCGCACTATGCGGAAATCGCCGACGGCCTGTCTGACGGCCGCGATGTGATGACCGGCGAGGCGGTAGAGATCAATGATTCTACGGTTGTCGGTCCGCGAAAGGCTCTGGTCGTAGAGTATAAGCGCAAATAGAATTAACGTAAATTGACATTGATATGAATCTTTTGAAAAAAGTGCTTTTTGCGGGTGCTGCGATTTGTGCGGCATCGGCATTGACACAGTCCTGCAGCGGCTCAGGCCAGGCTGCGGCTGAACTTTCCGACGTCTCTGTCCTGAAATCTCCGGACGGGAACCTCTCCATGAAATTCGGCATTGCGCCGGACGGAAGTCCCATGTATTCACTGAATTACGGTGAGACTGCCGTGATTAGGCCGAGTCATCTCGGATATGAGATGCGCGGTGTGCTCAAGGCCCAGAAGATTGTTTTCGGGGACAAGGATATCCAGAAAGTGGATGATAAGCCATGCTGGTCTTTCCATGACGGCTTCAAGGTAGAAAGCATTGACACATGCACATTCGATGAGACCTGGCAGCCTGTATGGGGTGAGGAATCCGAGATTCGCAACCATTATAATGAGTTGGCTGTCAATCTGGTACAGACATCTTCCGACAAGCGTATGACCGTGCGTTTCCGTCTTTTCGATGACGGCCTCGGTTTCCGTTATGAGTTCCCTGAGCAGAAGGGCCTGACCTATTTCGTAATCAAGGATGAAATGACAGAGTTCGCTATGGGCGGAGACTATACAGCCATCTGGATACCAGGCGATTACGATACTCAGGAATATCAGTACACCGTGTCCCGTCTGAGCGAAATCAAGTCCAGGATGGAGACTTCGATGTGCGGCAACTCTTCACAGACGCCATTTTCAATGACAGGTGTGCAGACTTCTCTTCAGATGAAGACTGACGAGGGGCTCTATGTGAATATACATGAGGCTGCACTGGTGGACTATTCCTGCATGCACCTTGATCTCGACCCTGCTACTTTGACCTTCAAAACTGAACTTACACCTGACGCCGAGGGCTGGCGCGGCCGTCTCCAGACCCCTTGCAAGAGCCCGTGGAGAACTGTCCAGGTTGTGGACAATGCTTGTAAACAGCTGGAATCCAGACTTGTGCTGAACCTCAATGAGCCTTGCGCCTATGATGACGTTTCATGGATTCACCCTGTGAAATATGTCGGCGTATGGTGGGAAATGATTTCCGGAAAAGGCACCTGGGCATATACTGATGATTTCTCTTCAGTTCACCTCGGCGTTTCCGACTATTCTAAAGCCAAGCCAAACGGCAAGCACTCGGCGAACAATAAAAATGTGCGCCGCTATATCGACTTCGCCGCCGAGCATGGCTTTGACGAGGTTCTGGTAGAAGGCTGGAATGTCGGCTGGGAAGACTGGGCAAACTGCAACAAAGATTACGTCTTCGATTTCGTGACCCCTTACCCTGATTTCGACATCAAGGCTCTGAACGAGTATGCTCATTCCAAGGGCGTGAAACTTCTCATGCATCATGAAACCTCCTCATCTGTACGCAATTACGAGAGGCACATGGATGCTGCCTACAACCTTATGGAGAAGTACGGCTACGATGCAGTGAAGAGCGGTTACGTGGGTGATATCCTGCCTCTCGGCGAGCATCACTACGGACAGTGGCTGAACAACCACTATCTCTATGCCGTGAAGGAAGCTGCGAAGCACCATATCATGGTCAATGCCCATGAGGCTGTCCGCCCGACCGGTCTCTGCCGCACCTACCCTAACCTCGTCGGCAACGAAAGTGCGAGAGGAACTGAGTATCAGGCGTTTGGCGGAACAGAACCAATGCATGTGACTATTCTTCCGTTTACCCGTCTCAACGGCGGTCCGATGGATTTCACTCCTGGTATCTTCGAAATGGACCTCTCCAAGTTCTGCTCGAATACGTCCAAGGTCAATGCTACTATCGCAAACCAGCTCGCCCTTTATCTGACGATGTATTCGCCTCTCCAGATGGCTGCTGATTTCCCTGAGCATTACGAGCAGTTCGCTGACGCGTTCCAGTTCATCAAGGATGTCGCAGTGGATTGGCAGAAGAGCAAATACCTTCTTGCAGAGCCGGGTGACTACATCGTCGTATCCCGCAAGGCCAAGAAGTCAGGTCAATGGTTCGCCGGCGGCGTGACTGACGAAAACAGCAGGACACTGGATGTTCCTATGAACTTCCTCGACCCTGGAAAGACATACGTGGCCAAGATTTATGCTGACGCTCCTGACGCAGACTATCAGAAGAATCCTCAGGCTTATGTAATTACAGAACAGGAGGTTACATCTGAAAGCGTGATTCCTGTATTCATGGCTCGCGGCGGCGGCTTTGCCATCGAGTTCAGAGAGAAATAACAACTGATATCATATTATGACAGCGGTGCGTGGTTTAGGTTCACGCACCGCTGTTTCTAGTTTCTGCAAGATTCCCCTCGTTACTTCTTATGGGAATCCAGAATTATGATGTCTTCGCCCGCTTTTTCCGGCATCTCGACATAGAACCAGTTGGTGGTCTTCGTCTTTTCGCCCTTGTCGGCACTGACTACCGCATAGAAAAGCTTGTCACCCTTCTTCCAGCCTACGGCACCGTTTCCGAACTTGTTCAGAGGGTAGTCGCAGTAAATGCCCGGGACATTGTCCTCATAGTCGAAAATCAGGTACTTGGCGTATGTGGCCTCGTCTGCCTGGCCGCTTCCGATGACATTGTGGTCTTCAGTAGTTGAATAATAGTGCTCGACGGCGCTGTTAGGAACGTTGTGGCAGAAAATCGTATTCTTCTCCGCCAATGGACGGAACTCGAAAACGACCTCAGTCCAAGGCGTTGTGGCAGCCGGTTCGGTTGTGAACTCGAAAACGCTCTCCTTGGAATCGGAATATCCGGAACCTTCTTCAGCCAAATTCTTGACCTTCAATATATAAGAGGTGCCAGGCTTCAATCCTGCGAATGTCGCATAAGGATTCTCGATAGTTGAAGCATTGAGACTGGTCTCAGGGGCATCCTTTGCGGCGATGTCATAGCTGAACTTGCCTGAAGACGGAAGCCAGGTGACGCATACGCCGACATCGGTCTTGCATGAATTCTTGAACTCTGGAGCGGCAACTCTCGGGATGGCACCTGTAGTGAATGATATGCTGGCAGTTGCTGAAGGAGCATAGTCTGGGTTGTTTTTGCTCAATGCAGTCACGTGGAAGTTGTATGTGCTTTCTTCCTTGAGGTCAGATATGGTCACAAGTGTCTCGGTATATGCGGCATTCTCCGCTACGACGGCACCATCTGCGGTCTCAAGCTTATATGAATATGAGTCTGCATGTTCCACTGGATTCCAGAAGAAAGAGTACTCCGTTACGGTACTTTGTTCTTTGAATCTTGGTTCCGGAGTGGCGAGAGGCCGTGGATCAGAGTCCTTGGAGCATCCAGCGGCAAGGACAAGCAGCGAAATGGCTGCTGATTTCAGTAGATGGGTGTTCATAGTATAAATGGTTTGTAAGTTCAGTTGGAAACAATATGGAAGTAAGGATTCTTGCTCATCAAAGACCTCGTGCATATCTACTCGAGCTGTTCACCCGTCCACAATGTAGGCATTGTTCCGAAAAATTCCAAAAAATTTTTCTAAAACGGACGGATGAACATAAAAATTCTTATATTTAGACTTTCGATATATAAGTGTTATTAACTCAATCGATTATGAGAAGACTTATGGATTATGTCAATGCTGCAGCGCTGATATGCCTGGCGGCATTTGTAATGGCCGGCTGTGAGAAAGACAAGAAGCCTGGTATTCCTGACAAGAAGCCTGCCGTACCACCAGAGATTGTGGAAAAGGCGGTTGACATCTCTGCCGGTGGAACTGCCAACTGCTATTTGATCAAACCTGGCAGTACAGTGACATTCACCACTGCGTATAAAGGAAATTCAAAGACCGAGACCACTGGTAACGGTGCTTCCGGAAAACTGGTATGGCAAGATACAAAGGGACTTGTGAAGTCATTGAACTTCGACCCTGCGGAGCAGAAGATTTACATCGAACTGTCTGATGTCCAGGGAAATGCCGTTGTTGCCGTGTGTGACAATGACGGAAATATCCTTTGGAGCTGGCATTTGTGGGTCTGCAATTACGATCCTGAGCTCGACCTTTATACAACCGAGCCGAATGAATCTGGCACGACTTGGACTTTCATGTACAGGAATCTCGGTGCCATTGACGTGAACCATGCGTCCGTTGACTGTTATGGCATGATTTATCAATGGGGCAGAAAGGATCCGTTTACCGCTCCGAGATGCTATACTGTTATCAATGAGGACTATTCGTATCAGGAAGACGGAGAGAGGGAACTCTATGACATTGATGGAAATGTTCTCAAGAAAATGAGGGAACTTGCTGAATATCATGGGACTATAGAAAAATCCATCCGTCAGCCTATGACCTTCTTCGCCATGACGTACAAGGAGACGGGAGAGTTTGAGGAAGACGGTACTCCTATTACCGTATGTGACTATGAGACAAAGGATTGGGTAGATGTTCCCAATGATGACTATTGGGGCGGCGTATCCTTCAAGAAGACGATTTATGACCCGTGTCCTGTGGGCTATAAGGTGCCTGTAAGTGATGCTGACGGCAATACACCTTATGACTGGATGAAGTTTGCAGACATGACCTGGGACCCTGCCAATCCGGGAGCAAACATTTACGGCCAATGGTTCCCTACGGCCGGTACCAGGGTTTATGCGTCCGGCGGTCTTGACCATCAGGAAGCCAACCCTTATTCCGGCATCTGGTTCGGAACAGTAGGCAAGGCCTCCACCACGAATCCGGCTCTCTACGGCCAGTATATGGCGATTATGAAGGGCAAGCGTATGTTCAAACCGATGAAGGACGCGAGGTCGCAGGGTATGAGTGTCAGATGTGTAAAAGAGTAGTTTGCTGTCTTTCAGTCAGACACAAAAACGGGAAGGTGTCATGAGCGCACCTTCCCGTTTTTGTATCTGGTTACTATAATTATTATGGATTACTTTTCGAAAATCTCAAAGAATTTGTTCATTTCAGATATGCCCGTTGACTTGGCTTCAGCCAATGAAAAAGGCATGGCATTGTTACGTGCCATCCGAATGCCCTCTTCTCCGCCCAGTCGGTCGTAGATGTTGGGCGATTTCTTGTAGTAGCCTTCGCTTTTGTCATATTCTTCCAACCCTGGTTGCTTCCTCAGTGTAGCCTCCATGGCGCTGAAATCTGGGAAGAACTTGTGGGTCTTGCTGAAATGAAGCAAATACCAGAACTCCAGACAGGGGGTGTTTACGATGATCGCCAGATTGTTCATCCATCCGTATTTGGCTTTTTCCCTTGGGGCCAGTGTGCCTTGGGTGGATTTCAAATACTTCTCGTAATAGACTTTGAAACGTTCAAATTCTTGACTGTTCTTGATGATGCTGTCCATATCCAGAATGAGAATGACCTGAGTGGATTCCATGGCAAGTTTTTGTTGAGCCAAAGCGAACAGCGCCTCTACACTCTTCTTCTGAGGCAGGTCTGGCTTGATGGTGGCCTTTTTCATAGCCACGTTGGGATAATGCTCCTTCACCGTTTCCAAGTACCATTTTTCATCCTTCCCGTCAATTATAACGGCAATGGATTTCTCAGCACTGCGTCGATTGATCTTTCTCATGACTCTTTCGTTTGGCTTAATGAAACGTAGGTATCTCCCAAGTGCGGAATACCGCCCAGTCGGCCTGCCCGGTAGGCATTGTAACGATTGGTCGTGTCGCGCAAGGTTTCTGAATCAAAATCTGCCAGTGAATACAGTTCCGTATCTCCCTGTTCGGATTTCTTGGTAATCCACACGGAGTCGTCCCGGAAAAGGTCTCTGTCGGACAGAAATTCGGACAAGTGGGAAGAAAAGACTAACTGCGAATGATGCGAGTTCAGCAGATAGGTGGTCACGAAATGCTGGTAGAGGTAGGGGTGCAACCGGCACTCCAGTTCATCAATGGCAAGGAAATGGGGCTCTTTGATGATTTGAAGGAGCAGGCCTGATAACTCATAGTAGCGTTGCGTTCCGCCTGATTCCTGCTTGAAATCCATGGCCACAGCCCCCTGATGCCCGTTGTGGCTCATGTGGATGTCATATTCCAGCTGTGTAGGGTCTGACTTCAGTTCCTGCTTCATGCTTTCCGGAATCTGGTCGCTGTGCAGCAGGAGGTCGAGCATGTTGGGATTGAGCGGGCGCTTGGTTTGTTCCACCATCAGGTCGTTGATGCCGATGTCAGCTTTCATCAGTTGTCGCACCAGTGCGCTCTTTTCTATCAGGTTATCCATCAGGCTTTGGCTGACGTACTTCTGCAGTTTTTGGTCGCCGGTCGTGACCATCGGCATGAAATAGTCGTTCATCCAGTTCAAGATGGATTTCATCCAAGGGATGTCCACGTTGCTGTTCAGGTAGGCCCCGAAAAGAGTCCTGTTATGCAATAGATTGCCCGACAAAATACGGGTGCTTGTAGTCGAACGGTATCTGTCTCCCCATTTCATGGTGGACAGGAGTGAGTCTTTGTTGGTTTCACGCTCGAACACCATGTGTTCGCGTAGGGCATCGAATGGCTGGCACTTCAATACCTCATGATATATAACCTTGTTGTCGAAGATGATTTCATACTTGTATCTCGCTTCACCCACAATGAAGTTGACGACCATTTCTGAAGGATGCTGCAGGCAGGCTTCATCTAGGAAGAAACGGTCGTATTCAATTTCTGAGGTCTTATCCTTGCAAGGATGGAGCATCAAATCTGTAAACAGGTGAAATGCTCTCAAGACATTGCTTTTTCCCGAAGCGTTGGCGCCTAATAACGTGGCAATTTTCAGTAGGCGGTATTTCCCGACCTTCATCACAAAGTACTCCTCCAGATGAGTACTGTTGGTCGCTTCAAAGGAAAGCGTTTGCTTATCCCGGATGGAGCGGAAGTTGGATATTGAGAAGTCTATGACCATATTATATTTTTAGCAATTGATTATTCCGATAAACACTTGATATTTGCAAGTGATATGCAAATATATCTTTTTCATCCGAAATATACAAGGGGCTAGCTGCATTTTTGCCAGCTTGCTAAGGTAGGCCGTGTGCGGAAACGCACGTATTGTGGTGTGAGAGGTCGGAAAACGAAAGTAGGAAGAAAACTACTTCGTTTTCCTCCTACTTGATTGTCTGGTTTGTTGCCGGACTATTCGTGATAGTCACCATATACGAGTTGTCCGTCGAACTTGCCCTGGAAATAGGCCTCGTTGCGGTCGTCGCGGAACTTGAACTCGATGGAGTACGAGTCGTTTCCTTTATTGACAATGTCAGCATATCCGATATTCGCTCCGTAAGTAGGCATATAATCAGGTGCATACCATGTTCCGAGTATGTCTCCGGTACTTGCGTCACCGAGTCCCGGAACTGTCATGAACGGCTGGAAATGAGCATTGTCCGCCGCATACATCACTGTGTATCTGCCTGAAGGCACCTCTCTTGTATATTCCTCTGCAGTGATGATATCGAGCATCAGCATGTCACCTGAACCTTCGTATGTCTCGAAATCAAATCCTTCGACACCCAGATAGATTGTCCATTCTGAATGTGGCGCGGTAGCTGTGCTGCCATAGATTTTCTGTCCGTAGTAGTCGAGCGTTCCGACTGCCAGTTTGTTCATTTCCACCACTTTATAGCTGTCGTAGTCTTTTGAGAAGTTCTGGAGCGGGAATGAACCTGAATATGTCAGCGTATATGATTTTGTATCGGTCTTAAGACATGCGGTTACCTCATAGGCTCCTGATGCTGATGTTATCTGGATCCATCCGTCCTTTACCATGAGGTAGTTTCCTTCTACGCTGCTGTCATATATGAATGTGCCCTGCAGTCCTTCGGCATTGAAGTTCTCTCCTTTGGTGAATGTGAATTCTCCCATTTTCCCGTCAGGATCAGGAACATACGTTCCTTTGATCAGGTCCTGCTCGCCTGTCTTCGGCGCGTTCAGCTCCATGAAGACACCTATGCCTTCTCCTTCGAATGCGTTACCTGAGAAGACCGCGTTCCCGTTCGTCATAAGAGCCCAGGCGTTGTCAGTGCCGGCCATATAATAGTCTCCGTAGAAGAAACCGGTCGCGGTCGTCATCTTTATTGCCTCTTTCGGATATCCCTCAGGGAAGACTGTCACGGCGAATGTCGTGCTTGCGCCCGAAGTGGTTTCATTGACAGTTATCACTGCTGTTCCAGCTGCCAATGCCTTGACGCTCAGGCCTTCGGCTTTCGCGACGGTTTCATTGTCCGAGGTCAATGCCAGTGTGTATTCTTTTGCGTTTTCCGGTGTGACAATGACTTCAGGGGTATATGTTTCTCCCACATTGAGGGTGACTGAAGTTTGTGCTACTTCGATTTTTTCGACTTTTACGGCAGGTTCCCCGTCCTTTTTGCAAGACTGGAGACCCAGTGAAATGATGCCTGCGGTCAGGCAGAATAGTGATTTTAGTCTGTTCATATTTTTAGTTTTTTTGCCGCCGCAATATATGTATATTCGGATAAAATGTGTCAAAATTTCGTGATTTTTTTTGAAAAATGTATTACGTAAATCAAAAAAATTGTATCTTTGCGCTGGAGACAAACCTCCAAGTTGCGCAAATGTTCAGCATGTTTGACGACTTGCGGAACTTGAATAATGAATCTTATGGATATGGACATAAAGAAATCACATGGAGGTGCGCGTCCCGGTGCGGGCCGTCCGAAGGGTGACAGCAAAATGGTGTCGTTCAGGCTCCCGGGAGACATGGCCTCACGCCTGGACGCCAAACCGAACAAGACGGACTTCATTCGCCGGAGCCTCCGTCGTGCCCTTGATGCGGAGTCATCATTGGTCTCCGTCGGCAGCATTGTCCCTGCGATGGCAGTCAAGACATACACCCTTCCATATTTTGACACGCGGGTCGTGGCGGGCTTCCCTGTCCCGCTTGACAGTGACGAGCGCTCCCAGGACATTGACCTGCTCCGAATGCTCTGTCCGCACCCGGAGGCGTCATATCTTGTGCGGGTAAACGGAGATTCAATGATAGATGCCGGTGTCATCAGCGGCGACATTGTCATAGTCGATAAAAGTAACCGCAATCCTACGCCAAAGGAGATAGCCGTGTGCGAACTGAACGGCGAATTTACCCTGAAGCACTTCATTGAAGAGGACGGGGAAGGCTGGCTTGTCCCTGCCAATCCCGATTATCCGCGCCTCAAGGTTACTCCGGAAGACGACTTCAGCATCTGGGGGACCGTGACATATATAATACATAAGACCAGAGACTAGGAATTCAAGTTTGGACAGTGTGAAGCGCAATGCGGTACTTATCGTTTTGCAGGTGCGAAACACCTCTTTGGGAGCCGGCATGGATAAGATGCTTTTTCAAGACTGGGAATTCCGTGTGAGGATAACATATAAACCGCAAATATCATGGTAGCATTGGCTGACTGCAATTCCTTTTTCGCCTCCGTTGAGAGGGCCTTGCACCCCGGACTGAAACACAGACCGGTGTGCGTGCTGTCGAGCAATGACGGAAACATCGTTGCCCTGACGCCGGAGGCCAAGGCTCTGGGAATCAGAAGGGGAGACCCGCTATTCAAAGTCCGCAATGTCATTGACAAGAACAATGTTGCCATATTCTCCGGTAATCTGATGCTTTACGCGGCGATGTCTAAGCGTGTGCAAAGTATTATGCGTCAATGCGTTTCCCGCACCGAACCCTATTCCATAGATGAGCAGTTCCTATATCTTGACGGCTACGAGGCCCACCATGACCTGGTGAAGATGATGAGGGAAATGGTGGAGAAGATACGCCTCTGGACAGACATTCCGGTAAGCGTCGGCATTGCCAGGACGAAAACCCTGGCCAAGGTCGCAAGCAAATTCGCCAAAAAATATCCGGGCTACCGGTCAGTTTGCATCATTGACAATGACGAGAGGCGCCGGAAGGCATTGTCAATGTCCGACCTTGCAGACATCTGGGGAATCGGCAGGCGTACACTGGAGAAACTGATAGCCTTCGGAATATCCACGCCGTTGGAATTTGCGGACAAACCGGGGGAGTGGGTGCTGCGGCATTTCCATAAGCCCGGCTACCAGACATGGCGCGAACTGAACGGCTACCCCTGCATTGACACCAGCGAAATTCAGGACCGCCAGACCATTACCACCAGCCGGAGTTTCGGGTCAATGATAACCTCACTCGATGATCTGAAGGCTTCAGTGGCGTCATTCACAGCGAGTTGCGCGGCGACGCTCCGCTCCCAGAACTCATCCGCAGGAGAAGTCACAGTCTTCATTATGAGCAACCGTTTCCGTGAAGACCTGCCTCAATATATGAACTGTGGTTCCGAGCGTCTTGAACTGCCGTCCTCTGATACTCTGGAACTTACACAATATGCATTGAAGGTGGTTGACCGGATTTATCGTCCCGGCATCCATTACAAAAAGTCCGGCGTGATTCTTTCACGTATTGCCGACGGGCTCTCGCAGCCTGTCCTCTTTGACCATGTTCCGAATCGTAATGAACGCATTGACCTCTCCCAATGCATTGACAATATGAATCTTAAGTTCGGTCTGAAGACTGTCCGTCTGGGCGTGGAAGGGGAAGAGGATTCCATTTGGAAAGTAAAGTCCGACTACAGGACCCCGAACTACCTCACCGACATAGACGAATTGCTTACCATAAACGTTTAAAGGCCCTTGAAAGTACGGTTATCTTGGTATGTCTGAAGAAATGTTAATTAGAATAATATGTTGAATATTAAATATTTATAGATTTGTGGCTTTGGTTTTGTACGTGTGAACTTAAATTTTTCCACATGTCATATTTGTTTCAAACGCGAATAATCGTAATTTTGCGAAAACCCTAAAAAATTAGAAATATGAAATTTAAATCACTATTTTTTCTCGGAGTAGCGGCTGCGTTCTTCGGAATTTCTTGCGACAAGGAGTCGTCCACTGTTGAACGCAGAGAGATTGATTGTACTGAACTGTCCTCTTGCATTGGGACAAACTTCAATGATTTTGTCAATGCTAACGAGAAATACCAGGATAAGGCTGATGCCGGTGATGGCACTGCTTCGTTCAATGTGTTTTACAAGTCCCTTACCCAGTCATACGACATGACATTGACAGTCTCTTCAGACAAGAACGGTGTCATTACTGAGATGAATGCCAGTGTCGTGGATGCAGGCAAGTCTCTCGAGCTGTGGAACTTCTTCATGGAGCAGGCCGGGCCTCTGAATCTGGGAACTTTCCTCGGAATGAAACATAAGGGCGAGTGTGGCGGAGGTCTGGTTCAGACCGTTGACGAGTCCATCAGTTTCGTTGCCCAGAACGGAACCGAAGGCAATTACATGTATCCTGTTTTCAGCTTTGTGTCAGGAAGCGTATATCTGGTACCGGAACTCATCAACGGGACATTTGTCCTGAGCCTTCTAAGAAGTTATTACGTAATGGATTATGCTGAGGCTTCAAGTCTTGTGGGAACTGATTATGACGCATTTGCCCAGGCCAATTACATCACCGGAAACAAGCTTTCCGCATGGGGCTCGAACTACATTTATTTCGACTATGTGAAGGACAGTGCCGGCAATGTGTTCCATCTGGACGTGAACGGAGACTCTGAAAGCAAGATTATCGCCAGCTTCAAGGCGACTCTTGATTACGAATATTATACAGACGCGGCTGAGCAGCTTGAGATCTGGAAGAGTTACGCAAAAGGTGATCCGTCCCTTGGTCTGGGAACATTCTCGAAGGCTTACACCTCTTCATTCGGCTCAGTAGGAACAGAATTCGCAACTCAGCAGGAGGCCATAGAATATGTTGAGACCAATGGCCGTCCAGGAGGATTCTCACCAGACGTGGTAGTATGTTACCAGAATGGAGAACATACCATTACCATCACCCTCAAGTCCCTCTACATCTACGTTGAGGTCAAGTAATCCTCAAGAAACAGTCAAATAAAGATCCCGCACTGCCTTATCGTAGCGCGGGATTTTTATTGCATTCGTAAGCGTCTTTGCGGTTAAGTGTTGATGCGTTTTCAGAGGTTCCGAACTTTTGTTTTCCGAAATCTTGTATCGGCAAGTGCTACAGTTATTCCGAGGCAGCGCCATGCTTACGCCGACTGATATGTTTTTTCGACCCTCTTGGCAAGACATTCATTGGCGTTGGATGTGTGTAACTTATTGTGTAGTATGGTATTACGCTAATTAAAAGTTGCGGCAGCCGCTGCCAAGACCCCCTTTTGAATGCACCTCTTGGCATAACAATAATGTGATAAATATGTGATTATCAGTCATATAGCAGATTCGGCCGCTGCCAAGAGGGTCGAAAAAGTCCTCGCTGCGGTACAGCAATTTCTCGAGTGCGGTACAAACCGTATTGGAAAAGTGGCAGAAACACCATCTGTTTTTACGATGGAAAAATGGCAAACACTTATGTATGTATGCCGTCGGCCGTGTACTGCTGTCAATGCCATATCGGCGCAGCCACTTGCAGTGACTGGAATATGCAACTTGTCCGGAAATAGATGGTGGAGAATGTCCGAAAAGTCAAACATTCCTCAGTGAGAATCGCGAATCCGCTTCTGTCCTTGTATAGGGGTGGAAGTATTTCAGTCTCGCGAGGACTTTTCGGACGGCCTGGGGGAGCATTGATAACTTCTGTTTTGTTCTAGTTGAAATGTTTTTGTGATACGATAGTTTATGCTTAATTTTCAGTAATAATATAGTGTGGCATAATCGTGATCGCAGAAAATGATGTATTTTTGTAGACGAGAATTATATAAAAACAAGACCCGATAGCTTGACGAGTCAGAGGCTACCGGGAATCAACGTTGCAAATGTAACATTTTTTCTTGTTGCAACAAAGTAAATTGACTAATTTTTATGGAATATTTAGAATTTGAAAGAATATTGTCTGCCAAGCGAATGCAGAGGTATAAAGATGCTGCGAATGGTGACACTCGCAAGGCTATGGCTTTGTATCGCTACAACTTAC
>OQVS01000117.1_pt1 | contig 42108 bp, 18 predicted proteins | sample 1691601 | NCBI WGS metagenome assembly OQVS01 (sample SAMN03418268, study PRJEB22391) | human gut metagenome | biome: human-gut; feature: organic feature; material: feces | host: Homo sapiens | place: Tanzania | collected 2013-01 | reverse complement strand
CGGTGTTTATTGAAGGACTGGTGTATCATAACGCCAAATGGTTTCTTTATTATGGATGTGCCGACTCGATGGTGGGCGTGGCCGTGTACGACCCTGCACACCGCTCGGGCATTGGCGACCCCACCACGCTCCAGATTCCAGAGGGCATCATCAACGCCTGGCCCGCCAACGGGCAGGGCAAGGTGCGCTGCACCATACACTCGTACAGCGGGGCCGCTGCCGACAGCGAGCGTCCCTTCTACCTCAACACGTCATACTCCATGCCCAACCACAAGTGGTGCGACACCAGCGAGGGCGACTCGTGGGTGGTGTTCGAGTTTACTGACGTGTACAGCATCCGCCGCCTGGTGTTCCGCGACGTGCAAGGACACGAGTCGAACTGCGGCAACGTGCCCGAATATACGGTGCTGACCAGCATGGACGGTAAGCAGTGGACGGAAGTGGCCCACAAGACGGGCGTGGAGAACGAGGCCACGAAGGACGTGTCGTTCACGGACACCGAGGCCCGGTATGTGAAGCTGGTGCTGAAAAAGGGTACACGTGGCGACGGAAGGAAGGACAATGCCGTGCGCATCTATGGCGTGGACATCTATGGCGAGATGGCCGCGCAGGCCGACCACGCAGGCGTGGTAAGCATCGGCAAGACCCTGCTCAAGGGCAGCGACGCCATGAACGAGAGGGAGACGGCCGCCAACCTGCTGGACGGCAACCATACGGACAAGAACACAAAATGGTGCTTTGCCAAAGGCAATGCCGACACGCACCCGTACAACTTTGCCATCATCGACCTGGAAGACGAGTATATGGTGAGCGGCTTCCACCTGTACGACTGCCGCACGCTGGAGCCGGACGTCAACGTAAGCGACTACCAGATATACGTAAGCGACACGGCACCCGACCTTGGCCTCATCTCCGTGATGGGCGACTCGAACACGTGCTGGGAACTGGCTGTAGACAAGAAGGGACAGGCCAATGTCAACATCAAGAAGGTGACTCTGGACAATGCCGTAAAAGCGCGGTATGTGAAGCTGGTTGTCCCGCGCACCACCCCGACGCAGAACGCGCAGACCACCAAACTGTATGCCTTTGACGTGCTGGGCACCTCCTGCACGTCTGGCATCGGCCACGCCACCGCGCCCACACTGGCTCTGCCCGCCCTGGCCCGTGCCGGACAGACACTGCACGCCGACCTTGGCTGCCAGGGCGTGTTCATGCTGTACAGCCCCGACGGCACACTCGCTGCCAGGCAGCCGTTCAACGGCACGCTGTCGTTCAGCCTGCCCATGCAGAAAGGGCTGTACGTGGCCTGCATACGCACGGCGCAGGGGCTGCACAGTGCAAAGATGGCCATAAGATAGGGGCACGACGATACCTCAAGGGCTCGCCCACAAGCGTTAAAGGACCATGCGGGCGAACCGCCGCATGTGCATAATATTATTTATCACCCGATTTTTCATTAAAACAAAAACGATATGACAACAAACAAATCTCGGCTCCGCATGCTGGGACTGGCCGCAGCAGCCCTGCTGACCGCCCTGCCTGCCCTGGCCGACAACTACCTGCCCGCCTGGGCCTTTGGAGGCTTTGTACGCCCTGAGGGGGTAAACCCGCTCATCAAGCCCCGTACCGACACCTCGTTCCCCTGCCCCATGCGCGGCAAGACCGTGGCTTGGGAGTGTGCCGACACGTTTAATCCTGCCGCTGTAGAGAAAGACGGTAAGATATGCATACTGTATCGTGCCGAAGACGACCCGAAGGCGGGCATCGGTGGACGCACCTCGCGTATAGGCTATGCCGAGAGTGCCGATGGCATACACCTTGATTATCGAAAGGCTACCCCTGTGTTTTACCCAGATGGTAGCGACATCTCGCGCACCTACGAGTGGAAGGGCGGCTGCGAAGATCCGCGTGTGGTGGCGGCCAATGTTAAGGGCAAAACACTGTATGTAATGACTTATACGGCATGGAACAATCGCACGCCACGCTTGGCCATTGCTACCTCTACCGACCTGCAACACTGGACAAAGCATGGCCCCGCGCTGCTAAACGCCTATAATGGTAAGTTTAAAGATTTGGCGTGCAAGTCGGGCTCTATCGTTACTGAGGTGGTGAATGGCAAGCAGGTGGCTGCCAAGGTGAAGGTGAATGGTAAGAAAAAATACTTGATGTATTGGGGCGAGCAGTGGGTGTGCGCCGCTACGAGCGATGACCTAGTGAACTGGACTCCCTATGTTGATGAAAACCAGAACCTTGTATATCTCGTTACTCCGCGCGAGGGCTACTTTGATAGTATGCTCACCGAGTGTGGCCCTCCTGCTGTAAAAACCTCTGATGGCATTATTCTCTTCTACAATGGTAAGAACGATTCGGGTGCTAAAGCCGATGCTGCCTACCCTTTAAACACCTATGCTGCTGGACAGATTTTGTTCTCTAACGATAATCCGCTACAGGTGAAGGCGCGTCTCGACAAGCCGTTCTTCCGCCCCATGTCCGACTTTGAAAAGACGGGGCAGTATGCCGCTGGAACGGTGTTTATTGAAGGACTGGTGTATCATAACGCCAAATGGTTTCTTTATTATGGCTGTGCCGACTCGATGGTGGGCGTGGCTGTATACGACCCCGCACATCGTTCGGGCGTGGGCGACCCTATCGTGATAAAATAGGAAAGATACGAAAAAATATTCTAGACAACGGCATAAATCAGAGATTATTTTCGTGAAATATAAACATTTAAAACAAGCCTTACTTTTTAAAGTGGGCTCAGTAATTATTAAACCCTAATTAAAAAACTATGCTTATGAATAGGAAACTTTGCAAAATGTTACTTCTGTATGGTTAGCATGCTTTCTGACTTTGTTGCTATCTATACCATGTCATATTAGAGTTTTGCTTGTTTTATTTTTTTTGCAACACTTAAATAAGTGAAAATTCTGACATGGCAAAATCCTGGGCAACTTTTTGTTGCTAAGGTCTTTTAAAAGTTTAATTAATAAAATTAATAATAGTGTTGCGGAATTATGGATATGAAAAAAATACTTTTATCAATGATCTTGCTCGCTTTGTGCTTGATACAGGCTTCAGCGGCCAGTTATTACTTCAAAATCTGCTTTTCCAATGATAAAGGTGGGGAGGGAAGATGGACTAGTTATATTCCGGTAGGAGAAGATGATGATAATGACGGAGTTTATAAAAACGGACTGAGAATACTTCTTAATGGAGGGACTGTAAATGATAAATATAATGTTCCAGAAAAATTGACCAAAACAGCCGATAATAAGGTAAATCTGGATGAAATTTATGGTATTGAATTTGCCAATGGGAAAGGACTAGGTATAAGTGATAAAGAAAACATACTGCTGGGAGATGAATATAAAGCGTGGGAGGAGATACGTTCTCACATCAAATATCTCGAATTGCGCTATTATAAACGTGATAAATATACTGATAAGGGCTATTTCATGGATATGCATAATCTTGAAGCGTTGGAATTGCCTAAAGATGGTATGACAGTAGGAGATGGGGGTGATGATTGTCAATATTATTTCGCTAATGCTGACAAACTGAAAAAAATACTTATATGTATCAATGAGGAGAATGGAACAAAGGTAGAAATAACAGATTATGCGGGTAAAGTCTTGCAGAATAGCGTTGGACAATATATGTTTTCCAATTGTTATAGCTTGAGTACCAAATATATAAACCGATTGATAAAGGATGTTACAGAGATAAAAAACAATGCTTTTTACGCAGGTGACGAACATCGTGATGATTTCTCTGACGATGCAGACAATAAAATGGCTATTGAAATACCCAGCTCAGTAACGAAAATAGGAAAGCAGGCTTTTTGGAATCGAGTGAAAGTTACCGGACTGAATATTCAAGGAGATGGTGGCAGCTTGGAGATTTGTTCTGAAGCATTCAGAGGATGTGATGAGTTGCATGTCTTTGAAAACATGGATAAAGCTAAGATAACCCATCTTGAAGAGGGTGTATTTAGAGACTGTCGATCCATGACCAACGAATTTGTTAATGGTGTGTTAGAGAATTATGCAACCAATGGGAAAAATGGGGAAAATGGGGAAAAGAAGATTCCTGCTTATCTGTTTTATGGCTGCAACGGACAAGATGGACATGATGGATCGGATGCGAATAAAAATCGTTGTACTTTTACCAAATTGGATATCCCTGCCTCATTCACTGGAATCGAAAGAGGCGCCTTTGCCGACAACCCAAACGTCACGAAGATAATCGTACACAGCGGTAAACAGATTGACGCTCAGACCTACGCCGACAAAGAAGGCATCTTCTATGGAATGGATCCCAACAAGGTGCAGGTGGAGTTCCAGGGTGATGCTGAGTCTAATTACACGGTCTATCGCGACAATATCAACGTGGGCGGAGAAGACAAGGGTAAGAACGCCTTTATGTATCTTCTCACCAAGACTCTCGACGAGAATGATGATGACTATACGGTCGTAGCCCAGCGCCATGCCGACGTCCGCCTCTATCGCACGTTTAAGGCAGGTTGGAATACGCTCGTGCTGCCTTTCGGCGCTCGCGATGTAGAAGGAAAATGTGCGCGTATTTTCCAGAAAGCCCTCAATGCATCAAATGATGGGAACTTCATGATTGCCGCCTATCGTGGTTTGGCAAAGAATGAGGCACAGCCCGACAACAGTACCTTCTATTTCCTGAAGTACGCCAGCTACGACAAAGATCCGCTTGATGAGTTTGAGCCTCTCCTCGTCAGAATGACGCAGAAAGACATCAACGATGCCAATGGAGTCTATACTTTCAAGGATGTCGAACTCAATTACGATGGCGACTTCGACGACGGCAACGGCGGCAAATACTACAAAGAATACACAGCAGAAGAAGCGAAAGAACGTATGGGAAAAAAGCATACTGGCGAATATTTCGACGGCAGCTATGATCACGAAGCCAACGGCAAGTTCATGAAGTGTACCTACGATGATTTCTATTTCACGGGAACGCTGTATAAGCAACAACAGGGCACGGCTTCTGAAAACTCAGCTTTCATCGCTCCTGGCGACTACATCATTCAGAACAATACCTTCGTGAAGTGTCTCGCTAGCAAGAAATACGGACTCAAGGGATTCCGTGGTTATTTCAAGCAGAAGTCATCAAGTACATCACCTGCCAAGGGCAATATCGGCATCAGTCTCGTCGACCGCAATGGCGTAGTCTCTTCCATCCATCAGGTGGACGGAACATCGCTCACGCCAGCATCCGTTGCTCCTGCAGCAGTCTACAACCTCAGTGGCCAGAAGGTTGGCAAATCTCTTTCCACTCTTGCCAAGGGCGTTTACATCGTTAATGGCAAGAAATTCGTTAAAAAGTAAATCATTGCAATCATGAAGAAAAAATATCAACAACCTCTCATAAAAGTTCAAATTGTAGAAGGTGAACCTCTGTTGAATGGCGGCTCCGTAGTCGACCACGATGGCGACACGCAGGACACGTTGGGTTCCGACACCACTACTGGCGGTAAGGAAGATGAAACCGGCACTGAGTGGGGCACTGTGTGGGGCGATTAAGCCTCATAACCCCTGGACAGCTTGGGGTTAACTTACTTATTATAAAGGAAATGCGGGATTGAGTTGATTGCTCAATCCCGCATTTATCATTGTTCCACCATCTTCTGCAACTCGCTGAGGCTGGCAGCCACATCGATGTAGTCGTGCCAGTTGCCGCGAATCATTCCTTGCGAAGCCATGTCGTCGAGGAGGGCGATGGTGGAGTTCCTTAACGGAAGTGATGATGTTAGGCTTGCCTTCCTCTACTGTCTCTGTGATGTTGGTCACATAGCCTTGCACCTTTTGGTCGTGGTGGGGCTTTATTGTGTTAAAAAACACTATGGTGGTGTAAAAAATGCGCGTTTACCTGTTCTTATGATATATTGCAAAAGACCAAAACAATTAAAACATAACAAATCGTATGAAAAAACTCATCCTTACAGTAGCCTGTATGGCCGTTGTACAAGGGCTGTGGGCCGACATTGAGGCAGGTAAAGCCTACCGCCTGGTGCCCGCTACCGACAAGGGTAAGGCCGTGTTTGTAGAAAACTCAGCCTTTGATAACGGCAAGAAGGTGATGCTATGGACACATACGCCAGCCCCTGCCCAGCAGTGGTATGCCGAGCGCCAAGGCGAAAAGTGGGTGCTACGCAACGTATATACGGGCAAGTATCTTACCATTGCTTCAACTGTTGCGAAGCAGTCGGATAAGGCCACAGCCACATCTGCGCAATGGACCCTTGAACCCATCGATGCCAACACAAACACCTATCGCATAGCCCAAACCATAGGCACACAATTGCGTTACCTCGGTGCCCTTACGGCTACCGATGGCACCCAACTGTCATTGGCTGCCAAGAAGACGGGCGACGATGCTGCTCAGCAAACCTGGACCTTTGTAGAAGAAACCCCTATCACCACCTTTACCCACGCTTTGCGCGATGAGATGGGCGAGCGCTACCTCGCCTCTTTCCTTCAAACCGTGAATGGTGGCAAGACCTTTACCAAGGGCGGATGGGGCGAACCCGAGATTCTTGAGACCCTGCTCGACGCCTACGAAACCACGGGGCAAAAGCAATATCTCGATGCCTTTACCTCGGTTTACAATTACTTCAAGAAAAAGGTGGGCACCGACTGGCTGCACCTGGTGTATGAAGATGCCTATAAATGGTATGGCCACGACTTTAACGACGACGTGATGTGGATGATTATTGCCGCCGCTCGCGCCTATCAGCTTACAGGCCAAAAAGTATATATCAACGATGCCAAGCGAGCCTTTGATGGCATCTGGCAGCGCGCCTACCTCCAGTGGGACATGCTGCGTTGGGCCGAGCAGAGTGGTGGCAAGAACGGCACCAACTCGTGCATCAATGGTCCGGCCGAGGTGGCCGCCTGTTATATTGCCATGGGCTTGGGCGACGAGAGCTATTATGAAAAGGCGCGCGCCCTGTACGACAAGCAGCGCCGCTACCTGTTCAATGCCGAGACAGGTGCCGTGTACGACTGCTTTACATGGGACGCCGAGACCAATTTGCCTGGTGGTTACAGCTATTGGTCGTCTACCTATAACCAAGGCACCATGTTAGGCGCCGCCACCTTATTATATAATCATTATGGCGACAGCTTCTATCTGCAAGATGCCAAGAAGATAGTAGATTATTCGCTGAACCACCTGTGCAACAGCGATGGCATTATCAACGTGTGCCAAACAGTTGAGGGCGACCTCTGCGGCTTCAAAGGCATCCTTATGCGCTATATGCGCCAGTATGCCACACGCTTTAATGTGCCCAGCATCATGACCTGGATACAGCGCAACGCTCTGCATGCCTACTGCAACCGCAACTCAAAGGGCATTACCTCGTCGGCATGGCTCACCAAGGCTGCCGAAGATGGCACCTATGGCGACAAACGTTACGACGATCAGCCCTTTGGCTGCTCTACCGCTGTGTCGGCAGCGTTTAACGCGTTTGTTCCCACATCGGGCATCGTGAAAGAGGCGTGGCAAGTGTTTCAGGCCGAAGACTTCGACTATGCCCAAGGCGTTTACACCGACCAGGTAGATGGCCGCACCGTGGTAACCAACATCAAGAAAGGGCTGTACACCTGTTATCGCAATGTTGACTTCGGGTCGACCCCTGCACGACAGGTGCAACTCACCCTCTCTAAAGTAGTGAACAAAGCAGTGGGTGGCAGCGTAGAGGTGTGCCTCGACAGCCCCTCGGCCAAGCCCATCGCCACCATCAATGCTCCCACCACCGACAGTTGGGCAACGCTTACGGCCGACATCGCCCCTGTGGCAGGCCGCCACGATGTGTATATGCGCTTCAAGACAAAGGTTACATCAAGCACCAGCGCCTTCAGCTTCGATAGCTTCAAGTTTCTCACCACCGCCACGCCGCTGATGAGCGACGTGACAAAGAATGGTGGCGTGCTCACCCTCAGTCCCTCCTCTGATCAGGCTGCGCTGGCCATTGATGCCGACCCTACCACGTCGGCCTCGGTGGCAGGACACCAGTTGTCGCTCAGCTATCAGTCAGAGGTGGCCGTGCGTCCTCTGCAGTATAGCGTGTCGGTAGGAACTGAGCCAAGCGCCAACGACCCGAAAACCTGGACGCTGATGGCCTCAAACGATGGCGAAACATGGATAGAGCTCGACCGCCAAGACGCTGCTTCGTTTGCCGACCGTGCCACCACCAAGCGCTACACGCTGAACAACGAAGCCTTGTATACCCGCTTTCGGCTGAACATCACAGCCAATCATGGTGGCGAGAAAACCAGCCTGTCTGACTGGCAACTGGTGGGAACCCTTAACACCGACTTAGGGTTTACCGCTCAGGGCAACGACGTGTGCATGGCCGATGGCTTGTATAAGCCCACCCGCTATGCCGTAACTGCCCCCGCCACCGTAGGGCAGCAAGCACCCACAGACTGGACACTACAGGGGTCGACCGATGGCAAGACCTGGGAAGATATTGACCAGCGCTCGCACCAATCGTTCACTTGTGCAGCCGCCACCGCCTTCTACACCGCTTCGGCTCAGAAGGGCTACAGCCAGTTTCGGCTGCTTACCGATGGCGAGCGCACCGCACAAAGCTACACCGTCTTCGCACAGTTAGTGCCTACCGCCACATTCTATCCTGGCATCTTCAGCAATGGTGGCACCTTCACGGCAACCTCTTCTACCGCTTCGTTAAAAGCAATCGCCGATGCTGACCCATCAACCTCAGTGCGTATACCACTGACCAACGGGCAGGCACAGGTGGTGTATGAGAGCCCGTGGACGTTTAAGGTGAAATCGTATGCGCTGTGTGCAGGAAGTGCTCAGGGCGAGAAACAGGCCAACCCGAAGAGTTGGAAGGTAGAAGTGTCGCAAGATGGCAGCAAGTGGACCGCCTTGCGCACCGAACTGAACAAGGCGTTTAACAAGCGCGGCATGGTGGTGAACAACACGCTGGCCAGCGGTGCCGAATGGAAATATATACGCCTAAACATTACGGCTGTGTCGAAGGCCGATGCTGATGAGGTGGTGATTGACGACTGGCAGCTGAACGGACAGTGCCTTACCGCCGATGCCCTGAACACTTCGGGCGCCACGGCCACGGCCTTAGTGCCTGTTGATAACGCCAATGAAACGGGCGACAAGGTGGCCGACAACAACATCGACACCAAATATTGCTATCGCTTTTTCATGGGCTCTTGGTTGAATTACGACTTCGACACCCCTGTGGTGGCCAATCTCTACAGCGTGTCGTCGGCCAACGATAATGCGGGACGCGACCCGAAAGCATGGACGCTGATGGGGTCAGACAACGGCACCGACTGGGTGACGCTGGACCAGCAAACACAGCAAGTGTTTCCTGACCGCAAGACCACGCTGTTCTTTGCTTTCAATAATAAGCATGCCTATGCCCACTACCGACTGGTGATGGATGGCAACAATGGCGACACCATGCTGCAGCTGAGCGAGTGGCAACTGCTGTATAGCGACCAAATAGCGTCGGGCATAGGTGCTGTGACCGATAACGTAGGCCAAGCCCAAATAGGCATTGCACAATGCGTAGCGAACAAACAGCTGATGCTGTCAATGCCCACTAACGGCACTGTAGCGGTTTACACCCCGTCGGGCCAACTGGCTATGCAGCAAACGGTAGCGGCTGGACCGCAACAGGTGGCTTTGCCCTCGCACGCGCGCGGTATATATATTATTAAGGTATGTGCAGGTGCACAACAGCAAACGGCAAAGATAATGGTACGATAAAGTGTGAGTAAGTAATGATAAGAATGGCAAGTGCGGAGCTGTAAAAGGCTATTGTGCTTGCCATTTGCTATTTATACACTCGCACAAAAAAAGAAACGCGGTAAAGGAGCTAACCAACAGCTCTTTTACCGCGTTTTTCATTTATAAAGCGGGCGTATCAAGACAACATCTTTATTGTTTCAATACGCCCACTATGATATCATTTTTTATTTCACAATCACTTTCTCGGTCTTTCTTTTGCGGTCGGCTACAATAGTAACCATATACACGCCTTTATTAAGCATTGCCGATGACACAGCTGCATTTCCACTAAAATGTCCTACGGCTACCGTCTCTCCACCCACTGCCACAATGCTATATGAAGCATTATGAGCAGCGGCTTCAAGATGTATGTCAGCACCTTGCTCTACGACCTTCGGATATACAACGATGTCGGTCTTGGCAGAAACATTATCAATGCCCGATGCCACCTGCCCATAGACCTCAAACTGCCCAATAAGCGCCGAGTCGGTAACGCAGCTATAGGGTATTTCTAATTTCACATAGCGACCGCTAACCGTAACATCAGGCACATAGGTTTTAGTGTTTTCAGAAGAAGCATCTGTAACATTGGCCACACGTTTCCAGCCTACACCACCTGCACTTCTTGCATAATTTTTCATCTGTGTATCTGTGGGACGTGTTTTTGACACATAAATGCGATAGCCACTGATGTTATGGGTTCCACCAAAGTTTTTCGAGTCGTACAACTTAAATTGGTTCATGTTACACGTTGCACCTAAGTCGACAACAGCCCAAGCATACACGTCGGCCGAATTGGTCTTCTTTACCTTCCATGTAAAAGGTTTTAGGGTGCGCGTCTTCAGGCCATCAAATAAGTTGAGTGCCGACTCATTGAAATGAACTGGACTGTTAGAACCTATCACCGAGCGATGTAACGATAAGAGGCCCGTTGTTGCCGTAGGCTCTGTTTCGGCCGTAGGTGTGCCCCACATATCAAACTGATACACGCGCACGGCACCATCATCTTTTGCCATAGTAAGCTTTACATACTTAGCTTTAACAGGCTCACTCAGTGTAGATGAGTGAACATTTTCGGCAGCGACGCCTTTCTCGCTCACCGCTGTTGTGTAGGTATTGCCATCCATACTATAAGCAATTTCATACTCGTCTGAATTGTTAAATACTTCATGTGTCTTCGAGTCGTAGATATCAAAGCCTGTGAGCAGGTGCGGTTCGCTCAATTCAAACACAACCGAAGGTTTTTCAATAGAGCCATTATAACACCACTTGGTGCCTCGCTGACTGTCAAGCATAAAGTAAGGATCTTCCTTTTCATTTACACGTCCGCTCGATTTTACCACCGTGGCCACCTGTCGGCCAAAACCATAGGTAGGAATACGACTGATGATTTGAGGTTGATCAGCCTCGCCCTCCTTAGGTTCATGGCCATACACACTAAACTCGTATACACGGGCAATCGTGCCATCTTGCTCACCCTTTACCACGCGCAAACGCACGCCCTCACTAACAAAAGGATGCTCAAGCACAAAGTCGGTAGTGTTAACTGAATTGTCTACCACGGTTTGCACGTCAACCCATCCATCGTTTACATAACGTTGCAACACATATTCGGCAGCAATATTGCCATCGCCTTCACATCCAGCGTTTAGCACCTTCCAGCCTGTTATTGTCATGGGGGTCTTAAACTTATACTCCAGCCATTTCACAGCCGACGAGTTGTCGCACCATTTGGTATCGGCATTGCCATCGCAAGCCTTCTGCGCACTCTCATTACTATTTGTTTGCCCTGAAGCTCTCACCGTTGCAGGCGTAATGATGTCGTCGTCGTGTTCTACGGCTTGATAAGGGTCCTTAGTATCTTTGTGTTTCAGCACATTTACCACCTCAGATAGCGGTTTTGTATCGTCGTTAGCATTGTCTGACACACTGATAGCATAGACCAAGAGATCAGGATCGTTAGGTAGCGTAATCGTATTATCGCCCTCATTCAGCGTAAATGCATACTTATACATATACAGATAGTCGTATACATTATCGGCCGTTTTGCTGTGCGAGTGAGTAGCCGTAAAGGCTGTATTCTCCATACGATAATGTTTCTGCACATCAATGCTATTGCTCCATACGCCCACCATGCCACCATAGTAGTCGACAAACTGTTCTACGGTTCTGGTTCCGATACCAAACGAAGCCGTGCTGCCCTTCGTATTGAGCGACGAAGCCAACACATACACCTTACGGGCACCCTTCAGTGTAGGCAAAGAGATGGTCTGCCCCATGCAGCGCACAGCATTTTTCTTGCCTATACTACTGCTGCCCATGGTAAATGAAATGCCATCGGCTGTCAGTTCGCTGCCCAATAGTTCTGCAGGAAAAGCCTTATCAATGTCAGCATCGCTGCGACGCTCATTGGTGCTTATCACATCCACATTATAATCAAGACTCACAGGCACCGACTGTGGAGCATGTTCACTAACTGTTGATGCTGATGACGCTGTAGAAGAAACTAATTCAAACTGGAACGTTTTAGGATGGAAACGGTCAATATGGAATGACAGTTTGCGGCCACTAAACTGTGCGGGACCTAACAATTCTTCAACACCGTTCACCTCGTCGGCAGAAACAATGTCGGCGGGGAATTCGACTGTAACATCCTGTCCTTCGCCCGTCAGCTCATAAAAGCGAACGATATATTTATCTGAGCCCTCAGCCTTCTTCAGCGCTTTCACTGCCACATTGCGGTTATCTACCTTCACGAAGCCAAAATCAGAACCCAACGAGCCCTCTTGACAGGTTGTTTGATAAGCTAACATCGGCTCGTTCAGTTTGTCGGCTTCCCATTGCGTATCGGCTCCCCACACGCCCTTATGAGCAAAGAACGAATAGGTAAAACGATTCAAGCCCAAATCTTGCTTGCCTTGATAAGCATAATTATTAGAGCCCACCTTAGGTGTATGTATCAGCGTGAGACGTATCTCATTGTCTTTCTGCTTATCCCAACCATATTTGCTGTCGTTAAGGATAGAAACGCCACAATCGCCACTAGTGTTAGTAACGTCGGCCCATTGATGTCCGAGAAACTCGCATAACGAGGTATTGTTGTTTGAGTCGGTACTATAACTGGTGCTATTATTATTTACATCAGTGCCTATGCTAAGATCGTAAGTGGCTTTAGGATTGCTTACGGTGAGCGGGAAGGTGGCCTTTAATAAACGTTCACGCGTTTGCCAGTTTATCTCATTTACAAAGTCGATGCGATCAGCACAGCCTTCAGAGGCCAGACGTATGTATTGCACAAAATCAGATGCTCCTTTTTTACGCGTCACCTTTAAGCTGACACGCAATGGGCCATTTTCAGCTACCTCTACCTGCAGTCCTTCTTTGTCAACATACTCACGCGGTGCCTTTTGCAGTTGGTCGCCATGAATCTCCCACGATGGCCATGCAAGCGACTCATCGAAGAGCAATGCCAAACGAATGGGTGCACTTAACATCTCACGGTTACCGTTTTGTTTATCTATAATCGACGACACGTCGCCGTTAGCATCAATGGAAACCTTATAGCGCTGGTTCTCCATACCTTTTTCGCTGACACTGAGGTTTGAGGTAGGAGTAGTGGCATTAGTATCTGGTGCCACATTGTAGGTAGCATACCCCAACGAGGGCACCGTGGCCAAGAAAATAAAGTGAAGTTGGCCATCATCCTCACGGCCTGTTATTTGGCATGGCACAGCATTGCCCTGCGCATCTGTCACTTTGATATTCTGCACATCAGGCGCCATTGCTATTTGTCCTTCAACAATGTCGGTGCGCCGTATTGACAACGGATTATAAACCACCACAGGCACATCTTGACACCACTGAGTGTTCATCAGTTTGGCCACGCCACCCACAGCATTATTCAGTGTGCGCGAAAAGTCAAGCTGATTGAGCACTTGATCGTTTACCGTATAAGTATAAGCATCGTTGATGCATGTACCTGGAATATCATCATGAAACTGATGCCACAACAAGCGCACCCAAGCATCAGTAAGAGTTTTCTGTTGATAAGGCAATGTACCTAACCAGTTGGCTGTCACCGAAGCCTTCTCGGCAGCATCGCCCAGCAGTTCGCCCTTACGCATCCAGTATTTCAGCATTGTGCGCGAGGTATATCCACCTACACCATGAGCACGCATGGGCAAACCATGATTAATGACGGGCAGTTTATCATAGCCCATATGGAACAGCTGGTCGAGCATACCCGTTGATGAGTTGAGCGTTACCCCCAGCTGCCCGTTGCCATCCACACTTTTCGATAGCCAGTCGGCCGTTTCCTTATCCAGTCCTCCGCCACGGTCGCCACGTGGGCCTACATACTTGATGGTAGCAGGAATACCATATTTCGTTTTGTTTGTGTTTACCTCGGCTATCATATCAGCGTCGGCCGACATATCCTTACGAAACTTTTCGTGCTCATCATAGGCACACAATTTCAGCACCGACAACACCTCTTCGCCATCAGTGCCTTTCCATCGTGCAAAGCGTGGCAACTGGTTGTAGGCGTAGGCCGAATTCCACGACAACTTCTGCGTATGAAAATACTTCATACCACAATGCGCAGCCACGGTGGGCAAAGACCAAGGAAAGCCGAAACAGTCGGGCAGCATGATGTCGCGTCCGCCACGCACACCAAACTCTTTACGGTAGAACGATTGCCCGTAAAGGAAATTGCGTATCAACGACTCGGCCGAACCAATATTTACGTCGCTGGCATCGATAGAGGCACCAGCAATGTTCCAGCGCCCATCAGCAATATATTTCTTCAGTTTCTCATATTGGGTAGGATAATATTCCTTTGCCCACATATATTTTATAGCCCCTTCAAAGTTGAAGGTAAAGTTGTGGTCATCCTTATCTTCAAAACGTTCAAACGTTTGGTTAAGCGTGTTCTTTACATAATCGGCAATAGTCGACTTCACAGTCCAGTTCCATTGCGTATCAAGGTGCGAGTTGGAGATAAAAAATAACTTTTTGTCTTTAACAGCGGTGCTTGTCTTATCGGTAGCAGTAACAGCAAAAAGACATACCGAGCGCCCCTTTTCAGCCAAACTTACAGTGATAGAGACAACCTCGTGCGTATCATCAGAAAGCGAGATGGGGGCTTCATACAAGGCATAGTTGCAGTCGGCCGCCGAGCTATCACCATTTGTCAAGCCCAACTGCCAAAAAGCCGACCCTTTGCTCTGCGTAGTTTTCCAGTCGGCAATAGCAATATTATTGATATTCTGTGTAGAGCCATCAGCAAAATGCACCGTAACATTTACCTTTGTGGCACCATGTGGTGCCGTAGCCAGCAACCATAGTGTGCGCGCTTTCTGCGGTGTAGCCAGCGCAATGGTGATACTTTGTCCGTAAGCAGTGCCCTCGGCAGCATCAATATCGGGCGATGAGAGTTTGAAAGCACAAGGTGCAGAGAAATTGGCCAACTGGTACGGCACATCTGAAAACATGCCATGCAGCATCTGCGGCAAACCACCGCGCCCTTTTAGCGCTTCTGAGTAGAAATTCCAATGCCCATCGGCAGTATTGACAACACGCTCGCCAGGCTGCAACACCACATCGGCATTAAACCCGCTGAGTCGCAGCGGTGTATAGTCAATGTCGGCGGCATGCAAGCCCAATGCCTGACCTAAAAGAGGCAGGAACAATAGTGACAGTTTTTTGTCCATAATTATTAAAAGTTGATTTATAGTCGTGTCATATAGAGGCACGCTACACATTATATTATATATTATAAGTTTTGAGCATAAAAGCCCTGTGTGTGATTTAGTAATGATTAAAAAATAACTTGGTACATTTTTGTGTCCTCTCTATAAAGTAACACATTGTTAAAGGATAGAGTTCCAAACTCTTCCTTTACCTCAAATTCCTGCTTATCTCTTCACTACCTTTCGTCCTCCAATAATATAGATGCCCTTGGGCAGCGAAGACAGTGAGCGGTTGTTCGTCAGCTTTTGTCCGCTCAGTGTATAGATGCCATCGTTAGCGTGAGCAGCCTTTTCGTGCACAAGGGTGTTGATGCCCGTGCTCACAAGTCCGCCCACCTGAAGTGTCTTGGCTTGTAGCGCCTCGTCGTTATTGGCCACAAACACGGCCGAGAAGGGCTGTAGCGTGGCCTCAGCTTGTTGCACAAAGGCGGTGCCATCAGGTGAGAGCACGTAGGCGTTGCGCATGCTGGTGGCGCTGCAAAGGCCCAATAAGCGATAGTTGGTGCTGTAGGTCGAGATGCTTTCTGTGGCCTCGATGTCGGCATCGGTGGCTTTAAAGGTCAGCGTCTTGCCCGTTTGGTCGAAGCTGGTGGCGCCTGTCTCGCCCTTTATGGTAAGCAGATAGGGGCGGTTAGGCTTCAGTTCGGGTGCCAATGTAAAGTTGACGGTGCTGCCCTGTGCCGATGTAAACTCGGCTGCTGCCAGTACTCCCTCGGTATCGTCGGCGCTTTGAACGAAGCTTAGCGTCGTGCCATCGGCCTCAACGGTTTGCGGTGCAAAGGGCAGGGCTATGGTTGTGCAAGCCGTGGTGTTGCGCTCGGCAGCGCGTACATAGGTCACGTTCTTTGCCGTAAAGTTGTAGGGGAAGTAGAAGGGTTGGCCATCAGTCAGCGTCAGTTGTTCGGCCTCGGCGCCCATCACAATGTTGGGCACGTTACGTTTCAAGATGGCCAGCACGCGGCGGTTTATCTGTGCGCCCTCGTCGAAGAACAGGGTGGCATTGGCTGCTGGTGTGCCCTCAAACGTTATGGTGGGCACGTTTAGCTTGCCTGGCACATGCACGGCCACCATATCGGGCGTAACCTTAAAGCCTGTGGTGGGTGCTGCGTTGGCGGTGCCGTCGGCTGTCCAGTAGTCGATGCCTTGCACGAAGGTAAAGTTGCCCAGGTTTGAACTGTTGCTTTGGTCGGTATCGATGTGGAAGTTGTAGGTGCTGCCCAGGTTCAAGTCGGGCAAGGTGAAGCTCAGTGTGGTGCTCTCTCCTGGCGCTAACTTTATGGTTTGCTTATAGCTGCCACGCTTCCAATATACGTTGCCATCCAGCTCCCACGGCGACGCCTCAACATAGCTATAATAGGTGTCGTTGCCCTCGTTGGTAACCTTCACGCCGAGCTTCATCACATTGCCGTAGATAGAGCTCTTGTTGTTTACGTTATATACCTTTGGTAGCGAGGTGGGCTTCGACACCTTCAGGTTGTTCGTTACCGCTGCCTTCACATCTACCGTGGTGGTGTAGAAGGCGTCAGAGGCGTTCTTTGAGGTAGAAACCTGAAGGGTGTGCTTGCCTGCCGAGGCGGGTTTATATTTAAAGTAGATGTCGCGCGTTGAGAGGGCGGGTATCTGTATGCAGTTGCCCGACACAAAGGCGCCATCAACCAGCAAGAAGGTGTTATGATAATATTCGGTTTCGGCGTTGTTGGTCATCGTGGCCTTCACCTTTTGTTCTACGCCCACGGTGCCCGACCCTTCAAGTGTGAGGCTCTGCACTGCAATGTCGGTGTGGGGGAAAACGGTGAGGTGCGCCTTGGTGCCATCAATCACTACCTTTATAAACTCGGTGTTGAAGTTTTCGGTGTGCAGCCAATCTTCTGTGTCTTTCTTTCGGCTGATGCTGCGTATGTAGTAGGTGCCTTGCGTCAGACCCTTGCCAAACACCACCGTAAGGCCGCGTGTGGGCCACCAGGTGCCGGGCGAGATATCGAATGTTTCTTTGCCTATGGGCTCTTTTATGGCGTTGCCCTCGGCATCGTACAGACCGAAACCACTGTTAAAGGTGTAGGCGTGAGCCATGCTTGTGCCCGCAGCATACTCTATGCGCACCGAGAAGTTGCGGTCGGTGTTTGAGCGCGATAGCTCGGTTTGCTGGGGTCGAAGGTTGGTTACGGTGTTGCGCACCACCTCGGGCTGTTCGGGCTGCTCCTGGCCGCTGTAATTGGGCTGTAAGCCTACCACAATGCCTTGGCTCATGCTGTAGCCATCGCTCGATGTGCTTCCGCCTATGCCTTGCTGGTCAGGAAACATCACGGTGAGGATGAAGTAGCCATCGCACATGCCGCCCCAGCCCCAGTTCATGTGAAAGAGGCCGTTGCCATCGTAGCCATCGCACACCCATTCGTGTCCGCCTGTGAGATCGCTGTTGTCGCCATTCATCAGCACGGGTCGGCCTGCTGCCAGCTCGTTGTAGATAAGGTTTTCCCACTCTTCGTACGTATACTTGTCGTGCGAGGTATAGAACGAGCTTTTATCGTAGCCAAAATAGTTGCGTAGGGCGGCAGCCGCATTGCCCGAGTTGGCGCCCGACGATGGGCCATATCCCATCTTAGCGCCATGTCCTAACGCTCGCATCAGGTGTGCCACGGCCTGTTGGCTCTCTTGACTTTGGTTGCCGTTATACACGTCGCTCATCTTATCCCACATAAAGCTGGTGGGTGCCATCTCGGGGTAGGTTACCGTTTGTTTGTTCCAGTTGGTGGTGTAGGCGGGCATGGTGGTGGTGGTCTTCGGCCATTTCCAGTAATACACTATCTGCGCCATGGCGGTGGCTACGCAGCCTGTGGCCGCTGTTTGTTGGTTGCCATTGCCATCAGTATATTTGGGGCACTCAAGGTTGTAGGGCGACCCTTGGTTCCAGCGGCACGACACCAGTGTGGGCACAAAGTTTTTGGCTACCGATACGGGCGTGGCCATCCCACTTTCTGCCGCCGACTTGCGTGGTGCCAACTGTGCGTTGCCCTGTTCGGCAGCCTCGACAATGGCCGATAGGCGCTGCACATATTGCTTTAAGGGCTGTGGGGCGTTGCTGAGGTTAAACTGCCCTTCATCGGCATATCCTAAGATGGGCTGTGTGCGGTCAGAGGCCGACATCATAACAAAGCCGTTGCCTCGGCCTATGTTATAGGCATAATAGCCCTTGGTTTGTCCAGCCAGCGTAAGGTTTGTGCCGCCCTTTAGGGGTGCGCGTCGTGCGCCACTGTGCATACGTTGGGCCAAAAACTGTGCCGCTTGTTGCTTGGCTTCGGCCTCGGTTACGGGGTTTGCTGATAGCATGGCGGGCATGGCCAGCAACATGATGCTAAGTAAAAACGATTTATTGTTCATGTGGTTTTTATATAAATAGTGTTTATCGGGATTTAAAAGGAAGTTAACTTGCTTCGCGAGTGAGGATAATGGACGTATGCCATGTTGTATGTCATGTGAAAGATCAAAAAAAAGACTGTTGCCCACACGGCGCGGGCCATGCTGTGGCAACAGTCTACTTAATTAACAAATCAATATACCGGATGACATATTATTCAGCTGCCCATCCTTCGTTCTGCACAATTTGCTTGTCGCGGTTCACCTCTTCCTGTGGAATGGGGAACAGGCTCATACGCTTGGTAAAGATGCGGTGCTGCGCTTTCACACGCTTGTAGAAGTTGAGGGCGTTGGCCTTGTCGGCATCGCTGCCTTCGTTGTTTACGTTAAAGCCAATCATGTCGCCGCCTTCGCCGCCTTTATGCCAGGTGGGATATACCCAGCCATCGCCTTCGGCCATGTCGGCCACACCCCAACGACGCACGTCAAAGTAGTGCTTGCTTTCATACGACAGCTCAATCAGGCGCTCGCGATAGATAACCTTCAGCAGCAGTTCCTGGTTGTGCTCCAGGTCGCCTACATATATCTTGCTCTTGTTGCGAGCATCTTTGGTGCCCTCTTCGGCGCGGTTCAAGGCATACTCGTTAATGCCGGCACGCGAACGAATAAGGTTTACATACTTCAGGGCCTCTTTGTTTTCGCCCAGCTGGGCACAAGCCTCGGCATAGTTGAGGTAAACCTCGCCCAGACGCAACATAACGGCGCCATCAATATTGCTTTCCTTCTCCCAGTAGAGTTTGCGCACGATGGTTCCGAAGATAGGATAGTCGTGTGTCTTACCGTCAGAGCCCGAGTTGCCGTTAAACGACATATCGGTATAGTAGGTGTTAGCCTGGTCATAGTCCCAACGGCGGTTCTGGAAGGTTACGGCGAGATAGAAGCGAGGCTCGCGGCAGTAGAACTGCTTCATGATGCCCTTGCCCGAACCCGGTGTAAAGTAGTTGTAGCTTGAGAAGCGGTCAACATACTTTGTTGTGCTGAGCGAGTTGCGCGCGTTCATAGCCACATCGTTGCCATTTTTATCCTTTGAGGTAAGGTTCTCGGTGTCGTAAACAGGATATACAGGGTCGTCGGCCTTAAAGGTGGTAACCTGTGAGATGGGTTGCTGCTGCACATCGTCAATGCGCTTACCGTTGCTCATGAAGAACAGGTCGATAAACTGCAAGGGGATAGAATATGCGCCAGCGCCGCGGTCAACATTGCCCGAGATGCCTGTGTGGCGGGGCTTGATGATGTATGAGTCGTTACTAGCGTTGGTGCGCAAGAAGATCATCTCTTCGTTATCAACACGACCGATGGCCGAGTAGAAGCACGACTTGTAGGGGTCGGCCTTCTTTACATCGTCAACCAGCTTTCCGCTCTGGTCGCGCAGCACCAGCTTAAACTTGCCGCTGTCGATGATGCGCTTGGCGGCATCGCGTGCATCTTTCCACTTCTGCATATCTTTGCTTTGTGGGAAGAGCTTCGTGCCATCTTTGTTGGCCATGGTTTGATAGTAGGGGTCGCCATTAAACAGGTAGCTGGCGCGATAGAGGTAAACCTCGGCCAAGATACCTTCAACGGCCTCTTGTGTGAGGTTGCCTTTATACTGGCTGTCTACAGAACCGTCTTCGCCGAAGGTCGACTTCAAGCGTCCACCATCAAGGGCTGCTTTCAGCTCGGCAATGATATAGTCCCAGCACTCGTCAAGGGTGTTACGGGGCATCATCATCTCATCCAGCGGTGTGTCTACGCTATACACCTTGTCGCCGATAAGGGGCACGGGGCCAAACTCTTTCACAAGGTTGAAGTAGAAGTAAGCGCGCAAGGCATGCACCTCGGCTTTGCTCCACTCGCGCTCGTCGGCCAGCATGGCGCTGTTCTTATCAATGTTTGCCAGATAGATGTTGGCATACTGTATACCGCGATAATACTCTGTCCACTGTGTCTTTACAAAGTCGGTAGAGGGGTACAGCGTGCCCAGGATGATGTTGTTTGCTACGATATGATCCCAAGGCAGGTAGCCTTCTATTGATGCCATTGGCCAGTTACCATTGGTGCGCGAGTTGTAGCGCACGTTGGTGTTATCGGGAATGTATGTATAGATGTTCGAGAGCCATTTTAGCGACTGGCCACGGTTGGCAAACACGGCCTCGAGTGATGTAGCGTTATCGGGCACATCGTCGAAATAGTCGTCGCACGACGTAAAGGTCAGTGCTGTGGCTCCGGCGAGCAATATGCTTAATAATTTAGCTTTCATATATATGTATTGTTTCTTTCTTAGTGTTTAAATATTGAAGTTTACGCCCACTGAGAAGGTGCGCACGTTAGGATATGAGATACCGTTGCTGGTGTTGAGCTCGGGGTCCCACAGCTTAAACTTGCTAAAGGTGAGCACGTTCTCGCCCATGATGTAGAAGCGTCCGCCTTTCAAGATGCCGTTCTTGGTCCATGCCTTGGGGAAATAGTATGACACGGTGAACTGTTTCAGGCGCAAGAAGCTCATGTCGCGCAACCACCAGGTAGAGGTTTGGTAGTTGTTCTGGTTGCTGGGGTCTTTAGCGCCCCATGCCAGACGGGGGTAGAACACGTTGGTGTTCTCAGGGTCGTTCTCGCTCCAGCGGTCGGTAATGTTGGCATACAGTGTGCCGCCACCTGATGAGCTGGTGAAGGGATTGATGCCTGAGCCAGAGAGGAAGCGGTGAGCGCCAGCGGTGCCCTGGAACAAGATGCCCAGACCGAAGTTCTTCCAGCGCACGTCGCCACCAAAGCCATAATAGGTTGAGGGCACGTCGCCATCGTTTACATAGCTCTTGTCGTAGTCGTCAATCTTGCCGTCGCCGTTCAGGTCTTTATATTTAATGTCGCCAGGCTTGGTCAGCTCGCCAGGATAGGTCTCGCCAAACTGGCAAATGTTGTTGTTCTTGATGTCTTCTTCGCTGGTGAAGAGGCCCACAGCGGTGTATCCGAGCGATGACAGCACCTTGTGTCCGCGTTTGTCGAGCCAAGGATAAGCGGGTTCGGCCTGTCCGTTTTCAATAATCTTGTCTTTGTTATAGGTAATGTTACCACGCAAAGATACAAACCAGTCTTTGCCAAACTGGTGGTTATATTCAAACTGTGCCTCAATACCCTTGTTCTCTACCTTACCAATGTTGGCCGAGATGCCTGTGGCAAAGCCAGCGAGCAGGGGCACGTTGTCGCGTGAAACGAAAATCTTCGAGCGGCTTTCTTTAAACAGCTCAACGGTTACGGTCAGGTCGTTGAACAGGCCCAGGTCGATACCTAAGTCTTGCTTGCGCACCTTCGACCACTGTGGCTTGTAGCCATACGATGTATAGTGCAGGCCATCACCACTGTTCCAGTAGCTGCGATAGCCAGTGCCGTCGCCCTCAATCTTTGAGAAGTAGCCGAAGCGGTCGCCCGAGCTATCATTACCTACTGTACCGTCTGAGTAGCGTATCTTCAAGAACGACACTACCTTTGACAGCGGTTTCCACCAGCTTTCGTTTGAGGGAACCCATCCGATAGCGAAGGCGGGGAAGAAGCCAAAGCGATGTCCTTTCTTAAAGTTTTCTGAGCCAGTATAACCAGCGTTGGCCTCAATGAAGTAGCGGTTATCATAGTCGTATGTAGCGCGCAGCGAGAGGCTCTCTTGCTTGTGGGGCAGCACTGAGAACAGGTTGCCATTGTTAGCATCAAGATAGTTGCGCAGGTTGAACAGTACCAGTCCGCTCACGTTGTGCTTCTTGGCAAAGGTGCGCTTATAGTCGAGGGCGGTTTCAAAGTAGAAGGTGCGGTACACCCACTTGTCGGCTGTAACACTCATCGACTTGTTACCCTTATACTGTTCAGTAAGCAGCAGGTTGCCCTCTTCGTCATACATGGTGCTTTCGTCCCACACCTTGGTGGTGGGGTCTTGGCTACCAGCCAGCTTCCATGTGCTATCGTCAACCTTATACTGCAGGTTCTGGTTAGCCTTTACGTCAAAGGCAATCAATGCGCGGAACGTGAGGCCCTTGCTCCAGTTGAAGAAGCCCAGGTCTTGTGTCAGCTTCAGGTTGGTGTTCAGCTGTGTGTTGTGCTGTTTTGAGTAGCCACGACGTGTAAGCGTTACCCAGGGGCTGTCGAGCTCACGGTTGTCGGGCGACACGCCAGGGTTCTCACCATTAGGATACTGCACAGGGTAGAGCACCGGGTTGGTGGTCATAGCCTTTGTAAAGATAGTGTTCAGGTCTTGCTGAGGATAGTTGCCTGAAGTAAGGAAACCGCTCACACCTACATCAATCTTTGTTGTTTTGCTGGGTTTGAGGTTGATGTTGGTTAAGAAGTTGTAGCGGTCGTATGATATCTCTGAGGTATAGTCTTGTGCTTTGTCGCCCTTGGTCATACCGCGTTCGGTATAGTAAGACAACGACACATAGTAAGTGGCGTTAGGGGCACCACCACGAATGTTTACGTTGGCGCGGCGGTTCCAGCCAGTGTTCTTATACAGCTCCTTCATCCAGTCGACATTAGGATAAAGATACTTGTTCACGGTGCGGTCGGCCTTCAGTGCAGCATACTCTTCGGCCGAGAGGTTGGGGGCAGCCATACCATTGGCCACACGTGTGCGGTCGATATACTGCTGCGAGTAGTAGTCGATGCCATTGGTATGATTGTAAGCCTCGTTAGCAGCCTGCATATAGGTGATACCGTCAACCAGGTCGGGCACCTTGGTAAGCTGTGTGATGCCCTGATAGAGGTCGAACGAGAACTGAGGCTTGCTCACCTTACCCGGCTTGGTGGTGATGATGACAACGCCGTTACCACCACGCACACCATAAACGGCGGTCGAGGCAGCATCTTTCAATACCGTTACGCTCTCAATGTCTTCGGGGTCGAGCTGTGAGAAGCTACGCTCAATACCATCGACCAGCACCAGCGGACCTTCGTTTGTATTGGTCATGGTAGAGATACCACGAATCCAGATGTCAGAGTCGTCTTGGCCCGGAACACCTGTACGCTGTACCGATACCACGCCGGGGATACGACCCGCAAATACAGAGCTGAGGTTTGCCACAGGAGCCTTCACGTGCTCCATCTTCAGCGTGCTTTGCGCACCCAGCACCGACACCTTCTTCTGTGTGGTGTAACCTGTTATTACCACCTCGTCGAGTGCGCCTACGTCTTCGTTCAAGATAAGGTCGCAAAGGGTGCCTTGCACCTTCTTCTCGGTGGTTTTAAAACCTACATACTGTGCCACCAACACTGGTTTAGCAGTAGTACATGAAATGGTGTAGTTACCGTTAATGTCGGTAATAGCCACATTGTTTGTTCCTTTTTCCTTAATGGTTACACCCATCAGCGGTTCGCCGTTCGTGTCGTTAACACGTCCAGACACCTTGATAGGCGCTGCCCACGTAGGAATGGTTACGAGCAATACTGCGATGAGCAGTAGCCCTTTCCATAGATTTCGTGCTTTTGTTTTAAACATATAAATTAAAGATAAAGTTGGTGATAATACATATCAATGTGATTTATTATTTCTTTGCGATTTGCGTGCAATGTATATATAGTGGGGCGAGTATATTCAAGTTTTGGGGAGAAGAGACAACGCGTATCTCTTGTCGTGTGGGGTGTGATGTTGTGGGGTATGATGTTGTGATGTGTGTTGCGTGATGTAAGGGGTGCAATGTTTTGTTAAAGGAGTGAAGGGGAGGCGGCCCACAACGTATATGTATATATGTGTGGGTATCGCCCCCGTTCACCTATTTATCTTTTTCAAGTGTTTAACCTGATAACGATAACCGTAAACCCTATTGTTTACGGTTATCATATTATAAGAGAGTTTTTTTTACTTGTTCAGCACCTTAGCAGTAGCGGTCTTGCCGTTTACAGTAGCCTTTACCAGGTAGAGGCCCTTGCCGGGCAACTGGATGGTAGCGGCACCAGTAGTGGTAGAAACCATTGCTACGGTCTGTCCAGCCACGTTAGCTACGGTTACGGTAGCGGCAGCGTCAAGACCAGCCACGGTGAGCACATTGTCGGCAGCAGCAGCCACGAAGGTAGCCTTCACGTCGTTCTGCAGGTCTTTCACACCGCTTGTGGGGAATGAACCAAAGATCTTCAGTGTAGGATAGAGATAGCCGCTGGTAGCGTCCATTGTCCAAACTTCGTTAAAGTCCCAACCCAGACCCTCATACGGTGCAGAGGTTTGCAGCGCCTGTGCGGCCATATCCTGAGCATAGTCTACAGGGTTCTCGTCGTCGGTGGTGGGGTTCTTGCCTGGCCAATCCGACTCGTGCGACATTGTAGCGCTGTTGTTGCTGATGTTGTTGCTTGAGAAGTTTACCTTAGCGTTAGGTGTGTCGCCAGCGCTGTTACCAGCGATGAATGGGCCTGTCTTCTTGGGGTCGCCATTAGCGTCTTGTGAGAACTGGCAGTCGCCAATAGAGACACAGTTTTCGATGGTTACCTCGCTGTTAGCCTTATCAATCAAGCCAATGAAGCCACCCACCCAGCCACGATGTGTAGCGGTAAGCGAGCCATTGAAGTAGCTCTTCTCAAAGTTGGCACCACCTTCCAGTGTGCAACCGAAGAAGCCACCAATCTGGCTACCACCTACGAGGGTACCATTGGTAAAGGTGTTAGTTACAGTACAGTTGTCGGCATCGCCAGCCAAGAAGGCTACGTGGTCGTCACCTGAAACCTTACCCTGAACATAAACCTGGTCAAACTTAGTAGAAGCAGCCGAGCCAATGAAGCCTACATGGTTAGCGCTTGAAGCAGAAACGTTGAAGTCGACGAAAGCAACGTTCTTAATAGTAGCACCATTGGTGGTACAGAAGATACCCTTGTCTTGTCCGCCGGTATAGCTTACGCTGGCGTTGCGCACCACGTGTCCGTTACCGTCGAGTGTTCCTGAGAAGGCATCGTTTGAACAGAAGTCGGTCAGGTCAATACCGCTCATGTCGATGTCTTTCACCAGCGTGAATTTACCTGAGGGGTTAGCCTTAATCTTGTCTACCAGCTCCTGGCCAGTGCTAATGTCTACAGCATCGCCCAGTTTAGCAATGTTGATAGTAAACTGTGCATCGGCATTGGTGGTATTGAAGAGGCTTGCCACGTCGCTGGCAATGTTTGCCTTCAGCACTACGGGGCCAGAACCAGCATATTTGCCTTCCTCGTCGCCAGCCCACAGAGCGCCTTCGTTGATGCAGGCCTTGTCGCCGCCCGATACAATCTGCACGTCAATATCCTGACCGTAAGAGGCGTGGATGGGAGCAAATGAGAAGAACTCCATACCCTGGTCGTACAGCAGCACGCGGTCGACTGGTATGTCGAAGATAGTGGTGGGCAGAGTGGGCTGCATCCACTTCAGCACAGGATAGGTCTTGCCTTCAGCGCCATCAAGGAACTTCCATGTGTCGTCAAAGTCGAAGCCCAGACCCTCGTAGAAGCTCTGCGAGCGCAGCTGGTCGAGTGTGGCGTTAGCACCATTCTCTGAGCTGGCATCGGTAGCGTTCTCCATCACGCCAGCGTTCTTAGCGTTTGCGCCACAGTAGGTGGTTTCAAGCACATAGTTGTTTTCAAGCTGAGCTTTGTCGCGGCCGGCCGTGTTCACAATGCGCAGCACATCGCCATACAGGTGCGAAGCGGCTACCACGTTGTTACGAATAATAGAGGGAGCATCGTTGCGGTCGACGAGGGCTACCATACCCGTTGTGCGTTGTTGGTCGTCAACAGTACCTGTGAAGAGGTTGTTTTCAACCGTTCCACAAGTGATGGTTCCTATCATACCGCCAGCCTGGTATTCGCGGCTCTTGATAACGGCATCGGCAAAACAGTTGCTCACGGTACCGCCGTTATAGGTCTCGCCATCCTGTGTGTTGTTAATCTCGCCAGCGATAGAGCCTACATGGTCGCGACCCTCGATGTAAGAGTTAAGGGTAGCACAGTTGGTTGTAATACCGCCATACATACGACCTACGATACCGCCCACATTGGCGTTGCCCACAAAGTGTGCGCCCTCAATACCCAGGTTGGTAATGGTGGCGTTTTCGGTCTGGCTGAAGAGGCCTACCTCGCCCTTGTCGGCGTTGTCATACTTCAAGCCCTTGATGATGTGTCCTTTACCATCAAAAGTACCTGTAAACTTAGCTACGCTGGTGTTGCCCTCGATGCCGATAGGTGTGAAATCAACGCCTGTCATATCGATGTCGTTCTCCAGCGTAAAGTCGCCAGCCATGTTATACTTCACGGCCATCAGGTCGGCCGGAGTGGAGATAGCATAGTTAATGTCGCCCACGGTGATGGGCAGCGTGGTGGTAAAGGCGGGTGCTACGTCGGTAGCAGCAGCGGTAAAGGTTACCACAGCGTCGCCTTGGGCTTCAAACTTCAGCATGGTGCCTTCAACAGCTACCACTGAGGGGTTGCTACTGGTAATGGTAACAGCGCTACCCAGAGCCGAAGCGGCCTGAGTGTCATACTCGGTGCCCACTACGTAGCGAGCAGGAGCCTGAGCGGTATAGATAGCGTTCTCCATAGCAGCCTGTGTCTTCAGGGAAGGATACTGGCCATCTACGAGGTTCCACACGTCGGCGCTGAAGCCAGCGGTGGTATAGGTGGCGGCGGTCTTCAGGTCGGCAGCGGGTGTTACGGTGCCGTTGATGCCATCGTTGTTCTCATCAAACTTAATGTCGGCAGCTGCGGTAAGGTTACCACCAACAAAATATTGTGTGGCCTCTGACGACAGGTTCTGGTCGTCGTCAACAATGGCACAGCCCGAACCGTTCTTCCAGCCCAAGATGCCGCTGGTGCGGTTGTTTCCACCCTTTGCATAGGGCATAGCCGACACGTTGCCTATAAACGAGGCGTGGCCATTATTATCAATCATTGAGCAGATACCTGCTGCACCACCATTGGGAGCGGTAACAGCGCCGTAGGCTACGTTATATTCAAACATGCCCAGGTTAGTCCAGCCAGCAATACCACCAGCCTGATTGTCTGATGAGAAGGCTGCGGCTGTAGAAACACAGTTGCTGATGTTGGTGCCATCGGCGTCCACATTGGCGTCGCCGCGAGCATCGCCCACGATGGTACCTACGTGGTCGCGACCCGTAACGTAACCCGATACATAAACATTTGAGATGGTGGCGTTTTCGGCCTGACCAGCTACAATAGCTGCCTGCTTGTTACCCAGCACCTTAGCGCCAGTAAAGCTTACGTTCTTAACGGTGGCAGTGCTGCCAATAAAACTAAAGAAACCAAGGTTGTCGGCTTTAGTAGTAATGGTAAGCCCTTTGATGGCGTGTCCCTTGCCGTCGAAGGTTCCCATGTAGGGAGCCTCTTTTGTTCCAATAGGAATCCACTCGCCCGAAAGGGTGATGTCCTGCGTAAGGACAATGTCAGCTGAAGTGTTGCTCAGCGCTGTCTTCAGTTCGGCTTCGTTACTTACCTGAACGGCCTGTGCAAAGGCTGCGGTAGAAGCGAACAATGCTGAAGCCAGAGCGAACGACGTTCTTAGTAATGTCATTTTCTTCTGCATAAGCATGAAATTTTAGTAATTAAAAAGTTATTATCAGTTTGGGAAAACTATCCATTTTTTTACATGTGTGTGATGTGTATGTAATGATTTGTGTGTGTACGTGTAGATATATATTATATAGGTACGCGTGTATTTATTCTTCGGCACGATACAGTATGCATATCTTACCGTCTTTCTCTACAGCGGCAGGATTAAACGTGTCGGCACACTCCCAAGCCACGCTATGCCCACGCATGGGGCAAGAAAAAGAGGTTGACACATTAGGAGTGATAAGCGGATTTACGCCCTCAGGACGCTCGAAACCACCAAAAGCCCAGGCAGGCAAATGGTTGTCGGCCTGTGCGGGTAGCACATTCAGCACCAGGGCTGTGGATGCGTTCAGCAGCAATGAAAAAATTTTATTAGTTATCATATAGCAAAGGTTTATGTCCATATAACAGTAAAACAACTGTTATTTACACCCTTTCCGCCTACCTTTTAAGAAATATTAACAGGCCGAGCGATACTGCATCGAAGACACGAAGCAACTGACATTGTTCTAAGGACAAAATAATCTCTTTCGATTCTTTATATATAGCCCATGTCTGATGGCATGGGAAGAGAATTCATGTATCTGTCTTCACATGCAACTAATCGCTATTTTATCCCGAATTGGGGCAAACAGGGGCACATGCGTCTTGCATAAATATGCAGCCGACGCGTTAACTATTCACAACGAAAATATCCACCCCTTGGGGGTTGAAAAAACATAGGCTCGGTTGTTTATTTTATAGTGGCAGGATATACGTTTTTAATATGTATCTTTGTCTTATAAATTACACAAAACCAATATTTATAATAATTTTTAAACTGAAATCGCAATGAGAAAAACATTTATGTGCGTGGCCTTGGCCTTTATGGGCGCACTGCACACGTTGGCCAAAGATGTGGTCGACTATGTAAACCCATTGGTGGGCACTGAGTCGAAGTTTGAACTGTCGACCGGAAACACCTACCCCGCCATTGCCATGCCTTGGGGCATGAACTTCTGGATGCCGCAAACCGGACGCATGGGCGACGGATGGGCATACGTTTACTGGCACGACAAGATACGTGGCTTTAAGCAAACACACCAGCCCAGCCCCTGGATTAACGACTACGGCCAGTTTTCTATCATGCCCGAAACAGGCGAACCCGTGTTCGACCAAGACAAGCGTGCCTCATGGTTCTCACACAAAGCTGAGATAGCCAAACCCTACTACTATCGCGTATATCTGGCCGACTATGACGTGGTGGCCGAGATGGCACCCACCAGCCGCGCCGCCATCATGCGCTTCACCTTTCCCGAAACCGATAAGGCAAACATCGTGGTCGACGCTTTCGACCGTGGCTCGCACATACAGGTGCTGCCCGAGAAAAATATGATTATTGGCTACACCACCAAGAACAGCGGTGGCGTGCCCAGTAACTTTAAAAACTATTTTGTGGTGCAGTTTAGCAAGCCCTTCACCTATCGCGCCACCGTTACCAATGGCAACATTACAGAGGGCAAGCTCGAAGCCAAAGAAAACCATGTGGGCGCCATCGTGGGCTTTAACACCAAACGTGGCGAACAGGTGCTGGTGCGCGTAGCATCATCGTTTATCAGCCCCGAACAGGCCATGCTGAACCTGAAAGAACTGGGCAACAACTCGTTTGACCAGGTGGCAGAACAGGGCCGAAAGACCTGGAACGAAACACTGAGCCGCATCGAGGTGAACGACCCCAACGTTGACCACCTACGCACCTTCTATTCGTGCCTCTACCGCTCGGTGCTGTTCCCACGCAGCTTCTACGAGATTGACGCTAAGGGAAACACCGTGCACTATAGCCCCTACAATGGCGAGGTGCGACCAGGATATATGTTCACCGACACGGGCTTCTGGGACACCTTCCGCTGCCTCTTCCCCTTCCTGAACATGATGTATCCCTCTATGAACGATAAGATGCAAGAAGGATTGGTAAACGCTTATCTCGAAAGCGGCTTCTTGCCCGAGTGGGCCAGCCCCGGCCATCGCGGCTGTATGGTGGGCAACAACTCGGCATCAATCGTGGTCGATGCTATCATGACCGGACGCAAGGGCTACGATAAAGACAAACTGTGGGAGGCCGTGCTGCATGGCGCCAACAGCGTTCACCCACAAGTAAAATCGACCGGACGCGACGGCTTTGAACTGTATAACAAGCTGGGCTATGTGCCTTGCGACAAGCTGAGCCAAAGCGTGGCTCGCACCCTTGAATATGCTTATAACGACTGGTGCATCTACACCATGGGCAAAGCCTTAGGACGCCCCGAAAAAGAAATAAAGATATATGCTAAACGCGCCATGAACTATCGCAACGTGTTTGACCCATCGCTCAACCTGATGCGCGGAAAAGATAGCAACGGAAAGTTTGAAACACCCTTCAACCCCACCGACTGGGGACGCTCGTTTACCGAGGGCGACACATGGCACTGGACCTGGTGCGTGTTCCACGACCCACAAGGCCTCGTCAACCTGATGGGCGGACGCGACAACTTTATACACATGATGGACTCTACCTTCATTGTTCCCCCAGTGGCTAAGGAGCGCATGATACACGAAGAGCGCGAAATGCAGGTTATGAACATGGGACAGTATGCTCACGGCAACCAGCCCATACAGCACATGATCTATCTATACAACTATGTGGCTCAGCCCTGGAAGGCACAATACTGGCTGCGCCAGGTTATGGACAAGCTGTATAGCGCTAACCCCGACGGCTACTGTGGCGACGAAGATAACGGACAAACATCGGCCTGGTATGTGTTCTCGGCTCTGGGCTTCTACCCCGTTTGCCCCGGCAGCAACCAGTATGTGCTGGGCACGCCCTACTTTAAGAACGTGAAGCTACACCTTGAAGGCGGAAAAACCCTCGACATTACAGCCCAAAACTGTAGCACTGAAAACAAGTATATACAAACCATGACACTGAACGGTGCCACCTACGATAAAAACTATATTACCTACAACGATGTAATGCAGGGCGGAAGCATCTTGTTCAACATGGGTGCCACACCTAACAAGCAGCGCGGCATAAAACCCGACGCCGCCCCCTACTCGTTCTCAGTGAAAGCAAAAAAAAGCAAAAAGTAAAAAAAAGGAAAATCTCAGAAAGGCTTAGAGAGGCGTAGAAGGGCGTAGCCCCCTGAAAGGGCCAGCCCCTCTGAGCCCTCACCCCCTCCTCTCTTTTTCCCCCTCATCCAACACATAAAGGTGAATTCTCTTTAAAAACAAGAGAGTTCACCTTATTTTTTTATCCTTACGTCCCGATATTTTTTGCTGTTTGGCAAAAAATGCGTAAGTTTGCAAAAGGTATGAGAAAATTATTTCTATTTATCATCATTGTCGCTTCTGCGGCATGCATAATCACTGCCCAATCAAGATGTGAAGAGGGTAACATAAAGGCGTTAGCCAAAGGCAAGACAGCCAGCGTTGAGACGCAAACAAAAAGCGAAACAGCCAGCGTTGAGACGCAGCCCAAAGGCAAGACGTTGAGCACCACAGCGAAGCAGCTGGCAAAGGCGGGATATGTGAACATTCAGGATGCCGACCCGTCCATACATGTGTCGCTGATGTATGCCCGCGCCGACAATTTCACCGGCCGTGTGCTCTATGGCGACCTGCGCGAGGCATATCTCCACCCCAAGGCGGCCACGGCTCTTGTCAAGGCACAGCGCCGTCTTAAGCAGCTGCGTCCCGACCTCAGTCTGAAAGTCTACGATGCCGCCCGCCCCATGCACATACAGCAAAAGATGTGGGATGCAGTCAAGAACACGTCAAAGGACATCTATGTGAGCAACCCTGCCCACGGCGGAGGCATGCACAACTACGGACTGGCGGTCGACATAACGCTGTGTGACGCCAAGGGCGACACCCTCGACATGGGCACGAAGATCGACTATATGGGCCGCGCCGCCCACATCGATGCCGAGCAGCAGCTCGTTGCAAGCCATAAGATCAGCCGACAGGCTCTGCGCAACCGCCAGTTGCTGCGCGAGGTCATGCGCTACGCCGGCTACAGAGCCTTGCGCACAGAGTGGTGGCACTTCAACCTCGTGTCGAGAGCCACAGCAAAGAAATATTACAAAGCCATAAAATAAAGTAAAAAAGCAACGCATATACGGTCTCTAAGTGACGCATATACGACTGACAACGACATTTGCTTGCTCTTTTTTTCACAAAATAAAGAACAATAAAACAATGAACAAGACACCATTGCTTAAGAATCAATCAACACAGACAACATAATGAAGGACAAGAAGATACAAACAACCGATAACTCAACGACAACAGTTGACCAGACGGTAACGCTGGACCCGACGATGGTTCCTGTAGACAAACTGGTGCTCGCGCCCAAGATGCAAGCGTTCATACGCCAGCATCGCAACGACGACGTGCGCACCCTGGCCCTTCGTGCTCCGCGCGATGCCGAGTTTGACCCCACCTTAGCCCTGGAGCAGATTGCGGGGTGGCAGACAGCGCAGCGCAAGTTGCCCGCATGGGCAAAGAACGAGGGCATTGTGTATCCGCCACATCTCTCCATGGAGCAATGCTCGTCGGAGCAGACGGCCCGTTACAAGGCCGAGGTGGCAAAGCGCCTGTTGCTGGAGACAACCGACAATGTCGAGGTGAAGGAAACGGGAATTTTGAAAGATGCAGAAAACCTGAAAGACATTGAAGGCTTAAAGTATATCGATGTCTTGAGCCATAGCGAGTTCTCAACCGACACGTCATCCACGCTGGCGGTAGACCTCACGGGAGGCTTCGGGGTCGACTTCTCCTTCATCGCGCCGCTCTTTGACCGCGCCATCTATTGTGAGCGCAACCCCCAGCTCTGCACCATAGCCCGTCACAACTTCCGCGTGCTGGGCTTAGACAACGCGTGCGTGGCAAACAGCGAAGCCGAGCGTCTGTTGCAGGACATGCCGCCCGCCAACCTCATCTTCATTGACCCGGCACGCCGCGACGACCATGGCGGCAAGACCGTGGCGATAGCCGACTGCACACCCGACGTGTCAGCCCTTCGCCCGCTGCTCCTCTCCAAGGGCCGCAAGGTCATGATCAAGCTCTCGCCCATGCTCGACTGGCACAAGGCCGTGGCCGACATGTGTGGCAGCGTGGCAGAGGTACACATTGTGTCGGTGGGTGGCGAGTGTAAGGAGCTGCTGCTCGTGGCAGACAGCGACACCCATGACAGCGTGAGCGTGACCTGCGTCAACGACACAGAACGTTTCTCCTTCACCCACACCGATGGCGAGCAGCAACCGCTGCCGCCGCTCCAGGATGCCGGCGAACTGTTAGCCGCATCCACCGCCGCAGCAGCATCACAACATGCTGGAGCCCCCGCCGCGCCCCTCTACCTCTACGAGCCCAACGCCTCCATCATGAAGGCAGGCTGCTTCGGTCTGCTTGCCTTGCGCTATGGCCTCAACGCCCTGGGGCGCAACAGCAACCTGTTTGTCAGCAACAGTCTGGTCGACGGTTTCCCTGGCCGACAGTTTGTCGTCACAGGCTGCTCCACCATGAACCGCCAGAGCCTTAAAGCCCTGCTCGCGGGCATAAAGAGTGCCAACGTGGCTGTGCGCAACATGCCTCTCTCGGCCGATGAGCTCCGCAAGAAGCTGGCGCTTAAGGACGGTGGCGACAGCTATGTGTTTGGCACCACGGCAGCCGACGGCACCCATGTTATCTTGTTGTGTAAGAGAATTTAACGGGCTTTTTGCTGTTTTTTGCCATTTAATTGCTAATTTTGCATTTCATACCACAACTGTGCGCAAATGGCGCCGTGACGACAAGTAAAAAACGAATTCGAATTTAAAATAATGTCATCAGTACTGATTAAGAAAGTGGAGACCCGTACCGAACTGAAAGAGTTCATCGAGTTCCACTATGACCTCTACAAGGGCAACGCCTACGATGTGCCCAACCTCTACAGCGACGAGCTGAACACCCTACGCAAGGACCGCAACGCAGCTTTCGACTTCTGCGAGGCCGAATATTTCCTTGCCTATAAGGATGGCAAGATCGTGGGACGTGTGGCTGCTATAATAAACAACCTCGCCAACGAGAAGTGGAACCAGAAGTCGGTGCGCTTCGGATGGATCGACTTTATCGACGACCGCGAGGTGTCGGCAGCTCTCATGAAGGCTGTCGAAGACTATGGCCGCTCCAAGGGCATGACCGAGATGGTAGGACCGCTCGGCTTCACCGACATGGACCCCGAGGGCATGCTCACCCATGGCTTCGACCAGCTCGGCACCATGGCAACCATCTACAACTACCCCTACTATTCGAAACACTTTGAAGCCATGGAGGGCTACTCTGTGGACAACACCTATGTGGAGTATAAGATTTTTGTGCCCGACCGTGTGCCTGAAAAGATGGCAAAGATCGCGCAGATGATACAGACACGCTACGGCCTTCGCGTGAAGAAACTCACCAAGAAGGAGATCTTTGAGGAAGGTTACGGTTATAAGATTTTTGAACTTATAAACACGACCTACAGTCACCTCTACGGCTATTCGCCCCTCACAGACAGGCAGATAGAGCAATACATCAACATGTATTTTCCCTTGGCCGACCTCAGCCTCATAACCCTCATCGAAGACAGCACCGCCAACAACAAGCTCGTGGGCGTGGGCATAACCATACCCTCGCTCTCGAAGGCTCTGCAGAAGTGTCGCCGCGGACGCCTGCTGCCCTTCGGCTGGTGGCCCGTGCTCCGCGCCATCAAGGCCCACAAGACCAAGATTGTGGACCTGCTGCTCGTGGGCGTGCTGCCCGAGTATCGCTCAAAGGGCGCCAACGCGCTGCTCTTCTCTGACCTCATTCCACGTTACCAGGCCTACGGCTTCGAGTGGGGCGAGACACAGGTGGAGATGGAAACCAACGACTCGGTACAGAGCCAGTGGACAGCCTTCGACCACCAGATTCACAAGAGACGCAAGTGTTACATAAAGAAGATTTAAGGTGGGTGCAACTATGAAAGAGGAAAACGAAACAATGAACGGCCAACCCACGGCCACCTACACCGACGACAACATACGCCACCTCTCCGACATGGAGCATGTGCGCACACGTCCCGGCATGTACATTGGCCGCCTTGGCGACGGCAACCTGCCTGAAGACGGCATCTATGTGCTGCTTAAGGAGGTGGTAGACAACTCTATCGACGAGTTCCGCATGAACGCGGGAAAGCGCATAGAGGTAGAGATCAACGACAACCGCACCGTGAGCGTGCGCGACTATGGCCGCGGCATACCCCAAGGCAAGCTCGTCGAGGCGGTGTCCATGCTCAACACAGGAGGCAAATACGACTCGAAAGCCTTTAAGAAGAGCGTCGGTCTGAACGGTGTGGGCGTGAAGGCGGTCAACGCCCTGTCATCGCACTTCGAGGTGAAATCGTTCCGCGACGGCAAGGTGCGTGCACTGACCTTCGAGCGCGGCGTCCTCAAGAGCGACACCACCGAGAAGACCGACGACGAGAACGGTACCTACATCTTCTTCCAGCCCGACGACACTCTGTTCATTGGCTACAGCTTCCACGACGACATCGTGGAGACCATGCTGCGCAACTACACCTACCTCAACACGGGCCTCGCCATCATGTATAACGGACGGCGCATCTTGTCGCGCAACGGTCTGGTAGACCTTCTCAACGACACCATGACCACCGACGGACTCTATCCCATCATCCACGCCAAGGGCGAGGACATAGAGATAGCGTTCACACATACCGACCAATATGGCGAGGAATATCACTCGTTCGTAAACGGACAGCACACCACACAGGGAGGCACACACCAGAGTGCCTTCAAGGAGCACATAGCACGAACAATCAAGGAGTTTTTCAACAAAAACTACGAGTTTGGCGACATACGCAACGGTCTGGTGGCTGCCATAGCCATAAACGTGGAGGAGCCCATGTTTGAGAGCCAGACCAAGATCAAGCTCGGCTCGTTGCAGATGGCTCCCGGCGGCGAGAGCATAAACAAGTATGTCGGCGACTTCATAAAGCGTGAGGTCGACAACTTCCTGCACATTCACCCCGACGTGGCGGAGGTCATGAAGCAGAAGATCGAGGAGAGCGAGAAGGAACGCAAGGCGATGGCCGGCGTCACGAAGCTGGCACGCGAGCGCTCAAAGAAGGCCAACCTGCACAACAAGAAGTTGCGCGACTGCCGCATCCATTTCTCCGACGCCAAGAACGACCGCAAGGAAGAGTCGTCAATCTTCATAACCGAGGGTCTGTCGGCAAGCGGAAGCATAACGAAGAGCCGCGACGTAAACACACAGGCGGTGTTCTCGCTGCGCGGCAAGCCTCTCAACTCGTTCGGTCTCACCAAGAAGGTGGTCTACGAGAACGAGGAGTTTAACCTCCTTCAGGCTGCTCTCGACATAGAAGAGGGCCTCGACACCCTGCGTTACAACAAGGTCATCGTGGCTACCGATGCCGATGTCGACGGCATGCACATCCGTCTGCTCATCATTACCTTCTTCTTACAGTTCTTCCCCGAGCTTATAAAGAAGGGCCATGTGTTCGTGCTTCAGACGCCGCTCTTCCGCGTGCGTAACCGTCGCACGAAGATCAAGGACAAGGCGGTCATTGCCGATGCCGACAAGAAGCTGGCGAAGGGCGAGCGCAAGAGCGACTTCATTACGCGCTACTGCTACAGCGAGGAGGAGCGTGTGGCTGCCATACGCGCCCTCGGTCCCGACCCAGAGATCACCCGATTCAAAGGTCTGGGAGAGATCTCACCCGACGAGTTTGTACATTTCATCGGACCCGACATGCGCCTTGAGCAGGTGACGCTACACAAGACCGACCAGGTGCAGAAACTTCTCGCCTACTATATGGGCAAGAATACGCCAGAACGACAAAACTTCATCATCGACAACCTCGTCATTGAAGAAGATTTGCCGGATTCTGAATTTTGAATTTTGAGTTTTGAATTGTCGGCTACGCCGATTAGGAATTATTCAATTCTGAATGTTGAGTTTTCATTTTTGAGTTTTTAATTGAGGAAACGTAAATTTATGGAACATATATCGCGCGATAGGCGCAGATCTTACGACATGGGCAGATCTTACGGCATGCGGCTTACGGCTCTTGTTGTGCTCTCGCTTGTGTGGGTGAGCGCCATGGCTCAGCTGCGCATGAACCTGGGCGATGACAGCCCAATGCGCAAGCTGCAAATAGCAGAGATGGCTATCAGCAACCTTTATGTCGACTCCGTGGACGAGCAGAAGCTCGTGGAGGACGGCATCAAAGGCATGCTCGAGAAGCTTGACCCACACTCGTCTTACACCACAGCCAAGGAGACACAAGCCATGAACGAACCGCTGCAAGGGTCGTTCGAAGGCATAGGCGTGCAGTTTAACATGTCGCAAGACACGCTCATGGTCATTCAACCCACGCTCAACGGCCCGTCAGAGAAGGTGGGCGTGCTGGCTGGCGACCGCATAGTGGCGGTCAACGACACAGCCATTGCTGGCGTGAAGATGAGCCGCGAGGACATCGTGAAGCGTCTGCGCGGAAAGAAAGGCACGAAGGTGAAGCTCACCGTTGTGCGCCGTGGCATCGCTGACAAACTCACGTTTGTCGTCACACGCGACAAAATTCCGGTGAAGAGCATCGATGCCGTTTACATGATCCGCCCGAAGGTGGGATACATACGCATAGGCAGCTTCGGCGCCACCACCTATAACGAGTTTATGGAGGGTGTCGACTCGCTAAAGCAGCACGGCATGCGCGACCTCATCCTCGACCTTCAGGAGAACGGCGGCGGTTACATGCAGTCGGCCATCCAGATTGTGAACGAGTTTCTGCACAAGAACGACCTCATCGTCTACACCGAGGGACGCTCCAGCCGCCGACGCGAATACAACGCCGACGGCAAGGGCAAGCTCCTTGACGGCAAGGTCATGGTGCTCGTGAACGAATATTCGGCTTCGGCAGCAGAGATCGTGTCGGGAGCGCTTCAGGACCAGGACCGCGCACAGGTGGTAGGCCGCCGCTCCTTCGGCAAGGGTCTGGTGCAGCGCCCCATAGAGTTTAAGGACGGCTCGATGATTCGTCTCACCATTGCCCACTATTACACGCCCTCTGGCCGCTGCATACAGAAGCCGTATGTCAAGGGCGACAAGGACGCCTATGCCATGGACATAGAGAAACGCTTCAAGCACGGCGAGCTCTACAGTGCCGACAGCATCCATTTTGCCGACTCGCTAAAGTGTTACACCCTGCGACGCCATCGCGTGGTCTACGGCGGCGGTGGCATCATGCCCGACTATTTTGTGCCGCTCGACACAACCCAGTACACGCCGTTCCACCGTCAGCTCTCGGCCAAGAGCTACATCATAAACGCGAGCCTGCGTTTCATCGACACGCACCGCAAGGAGCTGCGCAAGAAGTATGCGTCGTTTGACAAGTTCAAGAACAGCTACGAGGTGCCGCAGAACGTCATCGACACGCTCCTTGCCGATGCCGCCAAGGACAACGTCAAGCCTAAGGACGATGACGAGCTGAAGCGCACGCTCCCCCAGCTACGCTTGCAGCTCAAGGCGCTCGTGGCACGCGACCTGTGGGACATGAGCCAGTATTTCTGCATCATCAACGAGAACAACCACATCGTGCAGAAGGCGCTGCAGCTCATACAATGACACAGCGGTAAAAAAACGAAAACATGAAACGAAGATGCCCAAGCATCATCATAGCTAAAGCATCAGAATATCCAGACACGACAATCCCCACATCTTGCATAACCCGTGCAGGATGTGGGGATTTCTTTTTTATTTGTATTAATGTCAAATTTACATTTATGAATGTCAATTTAATATTTATGAATGTCAAAACGCCCTCTTCTTTATCAACGTTCAATTCTCCATAGCTGAAGTCCAGTAGAATTGTTTGTGACGTCTGTTTCGTTTCCGTTCTTTACCTCTGCCGACGCGACCTCATTACTGCCCGTTGCAGACACCATGGTTTCTGCCTGCATCTTTATGTCAGACACATGCTTCTTTGCGGTGTTTACGTTGCATAGGGTGCACACAAGCTCAGCGACTATAATGGCCATCGCTGGAATTACAAAAATTTTGATGTTCATCGTGTAGTTTGAAGAGTGTTATATGCCATTCTCTCCTTCGGCTCAAATGTTTAGTTTTTTCTTCCACTACTGCATTGTGTTGGTAACTGGCGTAGTTTTTAAATGCACTAACGTTTTGTGGACGCATTGTGCATGGCAAAAGTTTTTTGTTCCATTTCATGGCACCTTTTCTCGCCATGGCAAAGCTCAAGCAAGCTTGGCTCTGCTCATCTGGCTTAACGAAAACGTTCTTAAAAGAATCGCCAATATGTGGCTTGCAGTGGTTATTTACTAAAGTTGTTCTTTTCGCAAATATACAAACATTTCAGATTGGCTGTGCCTTACATTTACGTTTGTTAAGAATAAGACCGTCTTTTTAACATCAGTTTTGTTAAAAGCGTCTGACATAAACAACAAACGGGCATAAACGTCCAACATCTCTTGGCTCGTTTATACCCGCTCCTTTTTTCTTTTTATTTTCTTATTTCTTTTTTATTTTCTTATTTCTGCCCGTTGCGCATGGCAAGCGCCTTGTTCTCAGCCGCTTCCATTATTTCGCGTTCGCCAGGCCCCTTGTCGTTGATGCCGCAGAGATGCAGAATGCCGTGAATGATGACACGGTAAAGCTCATCCTCGTAGCTCTTTCCGAAGAGTTCGGCGTTGGAGCGCACGGTGTCGAGCGAAATGACGATGTCGCCGCTCACGGTGTCGTCTTCATCATAATCGAACGTTATGACGTCGGTGTAATAGTCGTGACCCAGATACTCGCGGTTGACCTCAAGAATCTTCTCGTCATCCACGAAGAGGTAGCCTATCTCGCCCACCTTACGACCATAAGATGCTGCCACGGCCTTGATCCAGGCCGAGGTGTCGCGCTTCTTTATTTTTGGCATGCGTACGCCTTCACTGTTGTATGTTATCATATTCTTCTTTTTTGTTTTTCATCTTTTAGGCACAAACATTGACGTGTCCTTGCCGAAATGGTCAAGCTCGCGCACCACCGACGACGACACGCTGTCGAGACCTGGCTCAGCATAGATGAGGAGCGTCTCAAGACCCGTCAGGCGGCGGTTGATGTCGGCTTGGTCGCGCTCATATTCAAAGTCGCGCACGTTGCGCACACCCTTGACAACAAACTGCGCGTCGTGGCGCTGGGCAAAATCGACGGTGAGGTCTGAATAGCTCTCCACCACCACACGCTCATCGCCCGCATACAGCTGTCTGATGGCAGCGACGCGCTCCTCCGTCGTGAGCATATACTGCTTGCGCTCGTTCACACCCACGCCTATCACCACCCTGTCGAAGAGCGGCAGCACGCGGTCCACGACCGACTTGTGCCCGATGGTGAACGGGTCGAAGCTACCAACAAATATTCCTGTCCGCATGTTATGTGCTGTTTTTCTTGTTTTCTGCAAAATTACGATTTTCTTTTTATAATAGCCCAATCATTCGAGAAAAAAACATTAACTTTGTTGACATAAAAAAACGCAACAACACATGGATGTAAAGATAGAACAGTCGTGGAAGGAGCGTCTCAGCGCAGAGTTTGAGAAGCCCTACTTCTCCGAACTAACCAGTTTTGTGCGCCACGAATATAGCACCACCACATGCTATCCTCCGGGCCATCTCATCTTCAACGCCTTCAACCTCTGTCCCTTCGACAAGGTGAAGGTGGTCATCATTGGGCAGGATCCTTACCATGAGCAAGGACAGGCGCAAGGTCTCAGCTTCTCCGTGAACGACGGCGTGCCGTTCCCCCCGTCGCTGCAAAACATCTTCAAGGAGATAGAGCAGGACCTCGGCACACCCATGCCCAAAAGCGGCAACCTCACACGCTGGGCTGAACAGGGCGTGCTGCTGCTCAACGCAACGCTCACCGTGCGGGCGCATCAGGCAGCGAGCCATCAGCGCAAGGGATGGGAGACGTTCACCGATGCCGCCATCAGGGCCCTAAACGCCGGACGCGACCACCTGGTGTTCATTCTTTGGGGAGGCTATGCTCGCTCCAAGAAGAGCCTCATCGACACGTCACGTCACCTGGTGCTCGAGTCGGTGCACCCGTCGCCCCTCTCCGCCAACCGCGGCGGATGGTTCGGCAACCACCATTTCTCACGCTGCAACCAGTATCTGGTGGAGCATGGGGAAAAGGCTATCGAATTTTGAATTTTGAGTTTTGAATTTTGAATTGTTGCGGCGATGCCGCAATGTTGAATTTTTGAATTTTGAGTTTTCTCGTTTTGGGTTTTCTCGTTTTGGGTTTTCTCGTTTTTGAGTTTTCTCGTTTTTGGGTTTTCTCTTTTGAGTTTTCTCGTTTTGGGTTTTCTCGTTTTGAGTTTTTTCGTTTTGAGAAACGTGAGGCTATCAAGAAGAGGCGAGGGCTCTGATTGAAAAGAAAGCTCTGATTGAAAAGAAAGCTCTGATTGAAAAAAATTATAGAAGAACCTGTTGGCGGAATTAATTTAGTGCATACTTAATTCTGCCAATGGGCTTGTCGT
>OQVS01000115.1_pt1 | contig 42371 bp, 32 predicted proteins | sample 1691601 | NCBI WGS metagenome assembly OQVS01 (sample SAMN03418268, study PRJEB22391) | human gut metagenome | biome: human-gut; feature: organic feature; material: feces | host: Homo sapiens | place: Tanzania | collected 2013-01 | reverse complement strand
AGTATATTCAATAAATTATTGCTATTTTTGCAAAGCAACTAATAGTACACGTTAGAATAACTACTTATTCAGCAACGAACAGAATGACAGAAAAAGTTAGGATAAAGGACATCGCCGAAAAATCGGGAGTGTCTGTAGGTACCGTCGACAGAGTGCTGCACAACCGTCCGAACGTTTCAAAGAAAGCGAGGGAAAAGGTGGAAAAAGTGCTCAACGAAATAAACTACCAGCCGAACATGTATGCAAGCGCGCTTGCATACAACAAGTCGTATACCTTCTACTGCATCATCCCACAGCACGAATCGGAAGCATACTGGGAGGAAATAGAAGACGGGGCGGCAAAAGCGTGCGAAACGCGACGCGATTTCCACATAAAGGTGGAGATAATGTACTACAAGCGCTACGACGCCAAGGCTTTCGCGCAAGTGACAAAAGACTGTCTTGCGAAAAATCCGAACGGAGTGGTGCTTGTGCCTTCCGAAACGGAGGCGACGAAGCGTTTCTGTGAAACTATGCACGAGAAAGGTATTCCGTTCGTGCTGCTCGACTCCTACATCCCCGACACCAACCCCCTAACTTTCTTCGGTCAGGACTCTTTCAGCAGTGGTGTCTTCGCCGCAAGGATGCTGATGCTGCTTGCCGCCAGCGACAAGGAGATAATGCTGATGAAACAGACCAAGAACGGCAAGGTGGGCAGCCGCCAGCAGGAAAACCGCGAGAAAGGTTTCCGCCATTATATGGAGGAGCATTTCCCCAAGGTCAGGATAATAGAACTGCACCTCCCCGTGGAAGAATACGACAAAGGCTACGACAAGAAGCTTGAAGCTTTCTTCTCCGCCAATCCCGGAATACGCAACTGCATCACGCTTGCCTCCAAAGCCCACATCGTGGGCGAGTTCCTGCTCCGCACGAACCGTAGGGAAGTACAGATTATGGGCTATGATATGGTCGGAAAGAACGTAAGCTGCCTGCGCGAGGGGTCAATATCGTTCCTCATAGCACAGCATGCCTATATGCAGGGCTACAACTGCGTAGACTCCCTTTTCAAAGCCATCGTGCTCCACAAGGAGGTTGCCGCAACAAACTATATGCCCATTGAATTGCTGTCAAAGGAGAACGTGGATTTCTACAGGCGCACACAGCTGTAAGAAACCGCAAGCACCTGGAAAAAGGAAACTATTTAAAACTATTATACAATACATTTAATTCAAAAATTTATGAATCTATCATCATTTATCAAAATCAACCCTGCCGACACGGTGGTTGTATGTCTGCGCCCTTTCACCAAGGGCGAGAAAATCAACGTTGACGGAAAGGAGATTACCGTGCTTCAGGACACTCCTGCCGGACACAAGGTACTCATCAGTGACACGGCTGAAGGCACGAACATCATCAAATACGGCTACCCCATAGGTCATGCACGCGAGAATCTCACGGCAGGACAGTGGGTGAACGAAAACAACCTGAAGACTAACCTCTCCGGAACTCTCACATACGAGTATCATCCGGTAAGCGAAACTCTGAATATAAAGAACGACAACCGCACCTTCAAGGGCTACGTGCGAAAGAACGGTGAGGTTGGAGTGAGAAACGAAATATGGATTGTGCCAACAGTAGGATGCGTGAACGGCATTTCCGACCGCCTCGCAGCAATGCTTGAGGCTGAGACCAAACTCGAAGGCATTGATGCCGTACACTCATGGCACCACAACTACGGCTGCTCGCAGCTGAGCGACGACCACGAGAATACACGCAAGGTGCTGCGCGACATCGTCCTTCACCCGAACGCAGGTGCTGTACTCGTGGTGGGACTGGGTTGCGAAAACAACCAGCCAGAGGAATTCGAGAAGCTGCTCGGCGACTACGACAAGGAACGCATCAAGTTCATGGTTGTACAGAAAGTACAGGGCGACGAGGTTGAAGAAGGAATGAACATCCTGCGCTCTCTCTATGCCATTGCACGTGAGGACAAGCGCACCGACTGTCCGCTCAGCGAACTGCGAATCGGACTGAAGTGCGGTGGCAGCGACGGTTTCAGCGGCATAACCGGCAATCCTCTCGTGGGCGAGTTCTCCGATTACGTGGTGGCACAGGGCGGAACATCAATCCTCACCGAGGTGCCGGAGATGTTCGGAGCTGAAACTATACTCATGAACCGTTGCAAAACTCCAGAGCTGTTTGAACAGACCGTGAAACTGGTGAACGATTTCAAGGAATATTTCCTCAGCCACGGCGAGCCGGTAGGCGAGAACCCATCGCCAGGAAACAAGGCCGGCGGCATCTCCACACTCGAAGACAAGGCTCTCGGATGCACACAGAAGTGCGGACGCGCTCCTGTGAGCGGAGTGCTCGGCTATGGCGACCGTCTGCAGGTGAAGGGACTGAACCTGCTTTCCGCACCGGGCAACGACCTCGTGGCTTCTACTGCCCTGGCTGCTTCTGGCTGCCAGATTGTACTGTTCACCACCGGCCGTGGAACGCCATTCGGCACATTCATCCCCACAATGAAAATATCCACAAACAGCAACCTATTCAAGAACAAGCCAAACTGGATTGACTTCAACGCCGGAGAACTGGTGGAAGGAACAGCAATGCCGGAACTGGTGGGCAAGTTCATCGACAAGGTTGTTGCCGTGGCAAGCGGCGAGAAGACCTGCAACGAAAAGAACGGCTACCGCGAGATTTCCATCTTCAAGAACGGTGTGACGCTCTAACAGGCACAGTGCGCTGAAAAGACAGTAATAAAACATTTATTATTCATACAGAAAAGGGACTGGGGAGAATCAGGGAAATAAAGAAAAACATTTCCTTTGATTCTCCTGTGTTCTTGAAAACACCTCAGCCTATGAACACCATTATAAAGAACCTCGTATCACTCGCCTCTGACGGGGCGTTCGCAAGTGAAACGGCAATTCTTCCGATGTCTGCCTTCAAATGGGGAGTGCTATACAAAATCGCCATTGCCGAAGACGTTGCCCCCTATGTGTACCGTGGACTGCTGAGACACGAAGACGACAAGGCGGCGAACATCCCCCAAGGAGTGCTCGCCCTGTTCGCAAAGGCGCAGTTTTCCGATATAGACCATATCGATGCCGAACTCGACATCACTGCCACCGACACGCAACGGCTTACATACGTGGTGAAGAAATACCAGCTGAAGGACATTGTATACAAGGAACGGCACAGCATCGACACATCGAAGACATCGCTCGACCTGCTTGCACTGATTCTGCAGAACACCGACGTTATCTTCCGCAACGGCATACGTCTGAGAGGCATCGTCGAATTGGGAGTGTTCCTGCGCACCAAGGGACAATACGTTGATTTCGTGAAAATAGAACAGTGGCTCAAGAAACTGAAGCTGCGCCGCATGGCCACCCTGCAGGCAAGCGTGCTCATCAGCTGCTTCGCGTTCGAAGAAGACGAGTTCCCATATTGCAGGAAGACGGACAAGAAAGCGGAGAAGTTTGCCACACATGCGCTGATGAAAGAATACGTGCGCAACAAATACGAGCGAAGGGCTGGCCGATACAACATATCCAACTGTTTCAGATTCCGCAAATATTCACGCTCCGAATCGCTCAGCAAGGCTGTATCTACAGTGATGCGGAGTCTTTCTGAAATTGAGGAATAACTAAATAATTATAAATTATTTTGTTGTCCGCCCACAAAAGCGTAATTTTGCAAATTATGAAATTTACAGTCAGAACAAAAATATACATCACAAGTCTCTTTGCACTGTTCGCCGCCCATGCCGGTGCACAGCAGCAAGAGTCATACGTGCAGTGCGAAGACACCTGCCGCCACATCCACGGTATCGACCTCAGCCACTACCAGGGCGAAGTGTTCTGGGAAACAGTTGGCGACAACAGCAAAATGGCGTACGTTTATCTGAAAGCCACCGAAGGCGGCACAAGGATTGACCCCACATACAAGAAAAACATCGAACTGGCACACAAATACGGGCTCAAAGTCGGTTCCTACCATTTCTTCCGCCCCAAGGTTGAACTTGAGCAACAATTGGAAAATTTCAAGTCGCAGTGCCGTCCGGGCGACCAGGACTTGCTGCCCATGATTGATATTGAAACCACAAGCGGACTGTCGACCGACGAGTTCTGCGACTCGCTGTTCCGCTTCCTGCAGCTGGTGGAAAAAGAGTACAAGCAAAAGCCGCTGCTCTATACAGGAACAAACTTCTACAACAAGCATCTCGCCGGCAAGATTGACGGCTACAAGCTAATGATTGCCCAATACTCGGCGCGCGAACCAAAGCTTGCCGACAACCGCGACTTCGACATGTGGCAATATACGGCGAAGGGCAGAATCAACGGCATCAACACCTACGTGGACAAGAGCCGCTTTATGGGAAGGCACAGTATGCGAGAAATCAGATTCAGACATCATTGAAAAAAGAAAGAATACATAACAAAACAGTAAAATGGCAATAATAAAATGTCCCGAATGCGGCCATCAGATAAGTGACAAGGCCGAAACATGCCCCACGTGCGGCGTGAAGATTAAAGACAACGTCGTGAAATGTCCGCACTGCGGAAATGTCTATCTCAAAGACCAACCTGTGTGCCCAGTGTGCCACAAGGCTTTCAACCAGCCTGTAGTACAGCCAACACAACAGACGACTCCGGCAGGAGCACCAGCAAATGCTCCTTATGTTGCCCCGGCAGACGACTACACGGAGGAAGAGCCGAAGAAAAGCAACAGGACTATGATTATAAGCATCATAGTTGCAGTGGTGGTGCTGCTTGGCGGTGGACTATGGTATGCTTCATCACTGAACAGTCTGCACGGCGACGAGCAGACCGCATATCTCAACGCCATGAACAGCAGCGATCCGGCAGTGCTGCAAGACTACCTAGAAAGTTTCAAAGACGCCCCGCAGGAGCACATCGACTCTATACAGGCGCATCTCAACATTCTGAAGCAGAACGACTCTGAATGGACAAACGCACTGGTAAGCAACTCGAAGACGGCACTGATGCAGTATCTGGAAAGTCATCCGAACAGTATCCACAAGACAGAAGCACTACACAAAATCGACTCCATCGACTGGGCTCTCTGCTCAAAGCAGAACACACCGGAGGCTTATCAGGCTTACCTGAACGACCACGCCGATGGCGAGCACGCTGTGGACGCACAGGAAAAACTCGACAAGCTCGATGCCACAACTGTGAATGACGACGACAAGCAGATTGTTGCAACAGCCTTCCAGCAGTTCTTCCGCAGCATAAACAACAACGACGAAATGGGCATCACGTCTGCCGTAAGCAGCACTCTCCATTTCCTTACCAACGCCAACGCCACGAAACACGACGTGATAACCTTCCTGCGCAAGCTGTACAAGGACGACGTGAGGGCGCTGACATGGCGCGCCAACAACGACTACAAGATCCAGAAGAAAGATATGGGCGACGGAAACTATGAGTTCGACGTGGAATTCTCTGCCGACGAATCGGTGAGCAACATCGACTCAAGCAAAGACAAGTTCAACCAGTACAAAGTAAAAGGACATATTGACTCTGACGGAAAAATTTCAAGTCTGCAAATGACTAAAATCGGCAATTAAATGAACAATCCGGATTGAGGGTTTCTGATTGGCTTTCTTTGATTAAATACCAAATCAGAAACCCTCAATTCTTATTCTTCATTTTCATATTCACTATCGGCCGCAAGCCGGCAGTTCTTCATTATACATCAAAAAATGCTCAAACTAATCCACACGACAGATATCCACGGAACCTTCTTCCCATACGACTTTATCCACGGCAGAGAAACAACAGGATCGCTTTGCCGTGTACATTCATACGTGAAGATGCTGAGTGCAAAATACGGCAGAAACATCATTCTGCTCGACAGCGGTGACATAATACAAGGACAACCCACATGCAGCTATTCGCCAGACCTGACAATACACGATGCCGACGTGGCAGCCGATGTGTATAACTATATGCACTACGATGCCGTGACCATCGGGAACCACGATGTGGAGACAGGACACGGCGTGTACGACGCGTGGCGCACACGGATGCGCTGTCCTGTGCTTGCCGCCAACATCATCGACTGTGCAACACGCAAGCCATATTTCCAGCCATATACTATAATAGAACGCGAGGGAGTGAGAATTGGCGTATTGGGAATGACTACACAGGCTGTTGGCTGCTGGATTGACGAGAGCCTGTGGCAAGGGATGAGGTTCGAAGACGTGGAACAATCGGCACGACGTTGGATTAGACACATAAAGGAAAAGGAAAATCCACATATCATCGTGGGACTATTCCATACAGGATGGGATGGAGGTATACACAACGATGACGCATGCGAAAATGCCACAAAAGAAGTGGCACACAACGTTGACGGATTCGACATCATCCTCTTCGGACACGACCACAAATGCCACGCCGAAACCGTGACGAACCGCGAGGGCAGACGTGTGCTGTGCCTTAACCCTTCGAGCGACGGAAACTGCGTGAGCGAGGTGGATATCCATATTACTGGCGACCCCTCGCAGCCGGAAAACATCAGGATTGAGGGCAGAATAGAGAATGTGGCTTACAAACAGCACGACTTCAGTTTTATGCAGCGGTTTGCCAATGACCAGAAACACGCCAAAGCCTTTGCCGACAAAGAGATAGGCACTCTCGACAACAGTATGCATACACGCGACTGTTTCTTCGGCCCAGCTCCATTCTCCGACTTCATCCACCGTCTGCAACTCCGCACAACAGGAGCCGACATATCCTTCACCGCTCCTCTTGTCTACGACGAACACCTGCCAAAGGGAACAGTGCGCATACGCGACCTGTTCAACCTATACCGCTATGAGAACCAGGTATGCTCGCTCCGCATGACGGGCAGGGAAATAAAGAATTATCTGGAATACAGCTATGACCTCTGGATAAGACAGATGGCATCACCACAAAGCCGCATGATGTGCACACAGCAGTATATACACATGGGCAAAGCCTCCACATTCTTCACCAACTTGACATTCAATTTCGACAGTGCCGCCGGAATCAGTTACACCATAGACGTGACACGCCGGCGCGGCGAACGAATCTGCATCAGCCGCCTTGCCGACGGCAGACGATTCCTGTATGACGCAATCTACAGCGTGGCCATGCACAGCTACCGCGCACACGGAGGAACGGAATTTCTGACTGTAGGTGCCGGGATACCACACGGGGAACTATCCTCGCGCCTTATCTTCAGTTCCCCCCACGGCCAGCGCTTCTATATGATGCAGCTTATATCCGAAGGCAACATTCTACAAACCACTCCCCTCGCCCACTGGCGCTTCATACCGGAAGAATGGACTGCGACAGCCCTGGAACGAGAGCGCAAGATTATCTTCAGGGAGTGAACGGCTTCGTATATAAACAAATAAAAAATCCGGAAATGCTTTTGCTGATTTTATCGTCAGCAGAGCAAATCCGGATTCTTTTTTCTGTTTTATAACGTCAGACAACCAGTCTGTTATTTGATAAGGTCAACCGAACGCTTGATAAACGAACTGAGAGCAGCACCGCGCAGCATTCCGTTCTCAAGCAGGGCGAGGTCGATGAGCTGATGAACCACCTTATTGTCCTTGGCGTGGCCGGCAATGATAGCTTCTTTCTTTGAACGCTCGCCGGAGAGTTTCTCCTCGGTATCGTGGAGATCTTTCTTCTCATCCTCTGTCACTTCCTCCGGTTTCTTGTCCTTGCGTGCTGCATTGAGGGCGGAAAGACGTGCCTGCAGACCCTTTATCTCGCTCAGCACGGGCTTCAGCTCCTCGCTGCACTGCTCCTGGCTCGACTCGAGCACCTCGCGTACCAAACGGTGGTCGCTGTTGAGCACCAGACTGTAGGTGTCCGGCATCTGTGCATAGAAGTTCATTCCACTCTGGTAGCGGCTGATGTCCTTCATACGGCGCATATACTCGTTCTGAGTAATGATTACTGGCTGACCGCTCTCGCCCAACGGCTGCACCTCCACGCTGAACTCCATGTGGTCGAGCGTTGGCAGCTGGGTGCGGAATGTGGCTGACAAAATGTCAGTCGCCTCGGTTCCCAAGTCGTTTTTCTTGGCATCTTCCTTCGGTATGAGACGGTCGATGATGTCGCTGTCTACACGGGTGAAACGTGACTTCTCGAACTTCTGCTCATACATATTCACGCATGGCGTATCAAGCTGTCCGTCGAAGAGCAACACGCTGTAGCCCTTAGCCTTTGCTGCCTCGATATAGGAATACTGCTCCTCGGGGTTGTTGGCATAGAGGTATACCAGAGTGCCCTCCTTGTCGGTTTGGCTCTCCTTTATGAGCTGACGGTATTCGTCAAGCGTGAAGTACTTGCCGTCAACATCCTTGAAGAGTGCGAAATCCTTTGCACGGTCGTAGAAATCTTCCTGCGAGAGCATTCCGTAGTTGATAAATAGCTTGAGGTCGTCCCATTTCTCCTCGAACTCCTTGCGGTTCTCCTTAAAGAGAGAGTTGAGACGGTCTGCCACCTTCTTTGTTATATAGGTGGAGATTTTCTTCACGTCGCGGTCGCTCTGCAGATAGCTGCGGCTGACGTTCAGCGGAATGTCCGGTGAATCGATAACGCCGTGGAGCAGCGTGAGGAACTCCGGCACGATGCCTTCCACCTGGTCAGTGACAAACACCTGATTGCAATAGAGCTGTATTTTGTTACGCTGCAGGTCGATATTCGACTTTATCTTCGGGAAATACAGTATACCGGTCAGATTGAACGGATAGTCCACGTTGAGATGAATCCAGAAGAGCGGCTCGTCCTGCATCGGATAGAGCGTGCGGTAGAACTTCCTGTAGTCCTCGTCCTTCAGTGTGCTCGGAGCCTTAGTCCAAAGCGGCTCCATATCGTTGATAATGTTATCGTCGGCTGTGTCCACCTGCTTTCCGTCCTTCCATTCGGTCTTCTTGCCGAAAGCCACTGGCACCGGCAGGAACTTGCAGTATTTCTGCAGCAGCTGCTCTATGCGCGACTTTTCGAGGAACTCCTTGCAGTCATTATCAATATGGAGGATAATGTCAGAACCACGGCTCTCGCGCTCAGCGTCGCTAATCTCGTAGGCAGGGCTTCCGTCGCAGCTCCACTTCACTGCCTTTGCCCCGTCGCGCCAGCTGCGTGTAACGATTTCCACTTTCTTGCTGACCATAAACGAGCTGTAGAATCCGAGTCCGAAATGGCCGATGATGGCGTTTGCGTTGTCCTTATATTTGTCGAGAAAATCCGTCACACCGGAGAATGCAATCTGGTTGATATATTTCTCAATCTCCTCCTCGGTCATTCCTATGCCTCGGTCGCTGATAGTGAGTGTGCCTTTATCCGTATCGAGGGAAACGCGCACTGTAAGGTCGCCCAGTTCACCCTTGAACTCACCTCTTTCGGCGAGTGTCTTCATCTTCTGTGTAGCGTCGACAGCGTTGCTCACCATCTCGCGCAGGAAGATTTCGTGGTCGGAATACAAAAATTTCTTGATTACCGGAAAGATGTTTTCGGTTGTTACTCCAATATTACCTTTTTGCATAATATTTATTGTTTATTTTGTTGTTGTTCAATATTATCACTTTGTTCTCTCGTGCATCGCTTGTGCAATGCACACAGCACACTGAAAAGGTTACAAAAAACGTGCCAAGAATACAAGGCAGAAATCCCAATCCCGAAAAACAAAGGACACAATCTTCAGCCTCATAATAAACATTACATCGACTGCACTCATTATTATATAAAAGCATTTCTTGCCACACTGCATAAACACAGTTTAACACGACAAGAGATTTAAATGTTAAAACCGGGAGAGAAAAAGGCTCCGAGAATTGAATATTTTCGCAGAACTGAAATTTTGTCCAAAAAAAAAACACAATTTTGCGTCGCCTCAGTAAAAACACTATTATTCAACACGTTATATTTTCGCCCTTTCAAAAGACGGCAAATTTCGCCGCCATTCATTATGAACGGTTTAATCATTCATTATAAATGACTGAAAAGTTTGTGATGAAAAAGTAGAGGTACGACCGTTTTGAGAGACAAAAACATATATTTTTGTAAAGAAAAACATCACAAACTTGACAGCAACACATCAGCTTATCTTCCATGAAACAGCGGAATGGTAAGGAATAGACAACAACGGTAAAGAACAATGTAAAGAATTATTTTTTCCATGTGTTAAAATATCGCGTCCAATATGTAATCAGACGTTAAATCAGAATGCAGATCTTTGGGCAGATTCATTGGCGTACGAAGCATAGTATGTCAAAAAATTAGTTAAAAACATTGACACGTATTGATATTTTGCGTACCTTTGCAGAGTTTTTCAGGTATTAGCCTGCTAACATGTTAATAATCAGCAGTTTATAAGGTTTAAAGACAAATCAGGAATGAGACAATTAAAAATTCAGAAAAGTATTACAAACCGCTCAAGTGAAGCACTCGACAAATATCTTGTTGAAATCGGTCGCGCACCTCTTATATCCATCGACGAGGAAATTGAACTCGCACAGAAAATCAAGAAAGGTGGAAGAGAGGGAGAACGCGCCAAAGACAAGCTTGTCACGGCTAACTTGCGATTCGTAGTGTCCGTGGCAAAGCAATACCAGCACCAGGGACTCACTCTGACAGACCTTATAGACGAGGGTAACATCGGACTCATCAAGGCTGCACAGAAGTTCGACGAAACACGAGGATTCAAGTTCATTTCATACGCAGTGTGGTGGATCCGACAGAGCATCCTGCAGGCTATCGCCGAGCAGAGCCGCATCGTGCGACTGCCACTCAACCAGGTGGGTTCGCTGAACAAAATCAACCACGAGATAAACAAATTCGAACAGGAGAACCAACGCCACCCGTCGGTATCGGAACTGTCTGAGGCAACCAAAATCGACGAGGAAAAAATAGGACAGTCGCTCGCTGCCGACGGACACCACGTGAGCATCGACGCTCCGTTCCAGGACGGCGAAGACAACTGTATGCTCGATGTAATGCCAAGCGGCGACGACAGCCGTACAGACCGCGTGGTAGACCACGAGTCGATGGCTCTGGAACTGAACTCTGTGCTCGGCAAGGTACTCAAAGACAGAGAGATAACCATCATCCGCGAATGCTTCGGCATCGGATGTCAGGAGAAGGGACTGGAGGAAATCGGCGACCAGCTCGGACTGACACGTGAACGCGTGCGCCAGATTCGCGAGAAGAGTATAGCCAAATTGCGCGACAGCGGCAACGCAAAGATTCTCATCAAATATCTGGGATAAAACAACTGCCCACGGGCGGCACAGGAATAAATTATAAAGAATTCGGATTTGCTTCAGCTGAGGGACACACGTCAGCAAAAGCAAATCCGATTTCTTTTTTTAGTCATATACACGGAACAAGACCATCTCCAACGGTTCCAGGAACGGGAAAAGACTGTTCCACCTCATTTTTAGTACATATCACAGGCTAAAGCTCTTTTTTGCAGTCAGTTTTTGCAGATTCAAGATAGAATTAGTATCTTTGCGCGTTATTATAATAGAACAGAAACCATATAAAGGAACGAACATGGAATTTGCCGTAAAAGAAACAGACATCATAAAGGCTGCAGGAGAAGGCATGGACGCCTTCATAAAGCTATTCACCGACACCATATTGAACACCGCCGGCGGTACTCTGACCGCTGAAAATATGGCAGAAATGAATATCGACCAGATTACACTCATTGCATACACACAGCTGCGCGACGAGGTGATGGACGGGGGGTTCGTGCAGCTGATACACAACGGCTACGGCGGATTCATATTCAACAACCCTTTCGCAAAGATGATGAGAGTGTGGGGGCTGAAAGAACTTGCCAAGCTCATCTTCAACGCACGGAAACTATATCTCGAACACGGAAAGGAAATAGAAGAAGACTGCACCGACGAGGAATTTATGGGACTGTTCGAGAAATTCCCGCAGTTCGACGATATGGACGACGAGTTTGTGGAGAACGAAGAACAGTGGACCGAAGCTGTGGCACACTACGTGGACGAGCATATTGAAAACTTCGCAACTGTGGAGAAATAAAAACACAAACTGAAAAGAAATCGAATCATGAATAAAGAACAGGAATTGCTCAGGAAGAAAAGTCCGGTGAACATAAGAAATAAGAAAGCCTCGTTCGAGTATTTCTTCGTTGACACTTTCACTGCAGGCATAGTACTCACGGGCACAGAGATAAAATCCATACGCATGGGCAAAGCCTCGCTCGTGGACACCTTCTGCTATATAAACAATGGCGAAATTTGGGTAAAGGGGATGAACATATCGCCCTATTTTTACGGCTCATACAACAACCACGAGAGCAAGCGCGACCGAAAGCTGCTGCTCAACAAGCGGGAAATCAGAAATCTGCAGGACGCCACGAAACAACCCGGATTCACAATCGTGCCCACACTGCTCTTCATCGACGACCACGGCAGAGCGAAACTCGACATAGCACTGGCACGGGGAAAGAAGGAGTTCGACAAGCGACAGACACTCAAAGAAAAGGAAGACAAAAGGGAAATGGACAGAGCAAGGAAGCATTATTAACAACACACACATAATACAGCACAGATGAAAAAGATTAAGAATCTGATATTCGACCTGGGCGGAGTGATAATGACAATCTGCCAACCCAACGCCGTGGAGAGATTCCGCGAAATAGGTCTTGCAGATGCCGAAAAGCGCCTCAACCCGTACACCCAAAGCGGAATATTCGGCGATCTGGAAGAGGGAAAGATTACCGCAGAGGAATTTATCCAAGAACTCAGCCGCATGGTTGGCAGACAGCTCACCTTCGACGAATGCAAATACGCATGGCGCGGATATACAAAAGAGGTGCCGATACGAAACATACACGCTCTCGACCGCCTGCGCAAAGAAGGATACCGGCTCATTTTGCTATCGAACACCAACCCGTTTATGATGCACTGGGGCATGAGTAACGAATTCTCCGGAGACGGAAGAAGCATCGGAAGTTTTTTCGACTCCACGTATATGAGTTACAAAATGAAGATGATGAAACCGGACATACGCATCTTCGAAAAGATTATACAGGAAGAAAGCATAGACCCGGAGGAAAGTCTGTTCGTTGACGATGGAGCGAAGAATACTGCCGTTGCAGAGAAACTGGGATTCCAAACCATGTGCCCGGAAAATGGAACGGACTGGACAGAGGCTCTTTTCGAACGCCTGGATGAAAACAAGGCGAACAGCTGAAGAAACAATTGGAATCAAAGAATTTAAAGATAAACGCTACATAAAATGTTTAAGAAGAAAAGAAGATGGCACTGTCTGCCAGGACAAGAACCAACTGATTTGGACAAAAAGGTAATGTATTGGGAAAACAAGGGAAAACTGGTGCCTACCAGAGACCTGATCAAAACTCCAGAACAGATAGAAGGCATACGCAGAAGCGGAGTGGTGAACACCGGTGTGCTCGACGAGGTGGCAAAGCGCATACACGCCGGAATGAACACACTGGAGATAGACAAGATATGCTACGACTACTGCGTGGAGCATGGCGGAACGCCTGCCTGCCTAAACTACGAGGGATTCCCGAAAAGCGTGTGCACAAGCATCAACGAGGTGGTGTGCCACGGTATACCGAAGGAGGAGGACGTGCTGCAGGAAGGCGACATCGTGAACGTGGACTTCACCACTATCCTCGACGGATATTATGCCGACGCATCGCGCATGTTCATTATCGGAAAGACCACACCGGAGAAGGAGCAGCTGGTGCGCGTGGCAAAGGAATGTATGGAGATTGGAGCTGAAGCCGCAAAACCATACTGCTTTGTGGGTGACATTGGCCACGCGATACAGAAGCATGCAGAAAAAAACCACTACGGAGTGGTGAGAGACTTGTGCGGACACGGTGTGGGATGCAAATTCCACGAAGAACCGGAGGTGCTGCACTTCGGACATCGCGGTACCGGAATGCTTATCGTGCCGGGAATGGTGTTCACAATCGAACCGATGATCAACCAGGGCACATGGGAGGTGTTCATTGATGCCGACGATGAGTACGGATGGGAAGTCATAACGGGCGACGAAAAGCCAAGCGCACAGTGGGAACATACCTACCTTATGACAGAACACGGAGTGGAAATCCTGAGCGAATAAGCACACACACTGACAGATATACACACAATGAACAGCATGGAACAGAACGATATATACATATTAGGTATAGAAAGCAGCTGCGACGACACATCGGCAGCCGTGCTGAAAAACGGAGTACTGCTGAGCAACGTGACAGCATCGCAGGATGTACACATGGCATACGGCGGAGTGGTACCGGAACTCGCGTCGAGAGCACATCAGCAGAACGTGGTGCCTGTGGTGGACCAGGCCATCAAAAGAGCAGGAATAACAAAGGATATGCTCTCGGCAGTGGCATTCACACGCGGACCGGGACTTATGGGGTCGCTCCTCGTGGGAGTGAGCTTCGCTAAAGGATTCGCACGCTCGCTGGGTATTCCGCTCATCGACGTGAACCACCTGCAGGGACACGTTATGGCACACTTCATAAAGGAAAGCGACGATGACCAATCGGCACCGCCACTGCCTTTCCTCTGTCTGCTCGTGAGCGGTGGAAACTCGCAAATAGTGAAGGTGAATGCATACAACGATATACAGCTTCTGGGGCAAACCATCGACGATGCTGCAGGAGAGGCCATAGACAAATGCTCGAAGGTGATGGGACTGGGCTATCCGGGCGGACCGATAATCGACCGTCTGGCGCGGAAAGGCAATCCCCTCGCATATAAATTCTCGGAACCGCACATCCCGGGGCTTGACTACAGCTTCAGCGGACTTAAGACTTCCTTCCTTTACAGTCTGCGCGACTGGATAAAGGATGATCCACTCTTCATCGAACACCACAAGGAAGACCTGGCGGCAAGCCTGGAACATACAATTGTAAGCATTCTGATGAAGAAACTGCGACTGGCTGTGAAACAGACCGGAATCAAGCATGTAGCCATAGCCGGAGGAGTGAGCGCAAACAACGGACTGCGCAATGCTTTCCACGAACATGCCGAGAAATACCACTGGCACATCTACATACCGCGCTTCAGCTACACTACCGACAATGCGGCTATGATTGCCATAACGGGCTACTTCAAGTTTATGGACAAGGACTTCTGCCCTATCGACGCACCGGCATTTTCGAAGGTGACATTCAAATGATAAAAAAAACAACAAAACAACACACATAAATTTCATATTATATGGTATTTGAAAACAAAATTCTAAGCAGAGAGATAAGTCAGATAATTTGGGAAAACGGACAGACTCTCGGAACTGCAGAGAGCTGCACTGGCGGACGCATTGCCGAAGCTATAATAGCTATGCCCGGAGCATCAAACTACTTCAAGGGTGGCATCGTTTCATACACAGACGAGGTGAAGGAAAACCTGCTGGGCGTAAGCCACACGCTGATAGAAGAGAAAAACGCTGTGAGCGAGGAAGTGGCAAAAGAAATGGTAAAGGGAGCCGTAAAGGCACTGAACGTCGACTACGCCATTGCCGCAACAGGTTTCGCCGGTCCCGGCGGTGGAGCAGACGGCATCCCTGTAGGCACGATATGGATTGCATGCGGAAACTCGGATGATATCGTGACTATGAAACTCGACCAGAACTATGGCCGCGACATCAACCTCGCCAAGGCAACGACAAGTGCGCTACAACTCTTCCTGCAGTATATCCTCGACCGCACTGAAAAGAAAGAGCACGAGGGATTTGTGCAGGTGTTCGGAAAATAGAATACTGAAGTTTAGAAGGTAAAGCAATATAAATACTGCTAAACAAAGAAATAAAATAAACACAGTAAAAACAATGAGTTAATATAATTACTGTAAAAACAAAGAGCTGTTCCTGCAATAGAAACAGCTCTTTGTTTTTATATCTTATCTCTCGGTTTTACCCTTTGATTTTTAACTCCAAATTCTCTTTCCATCTTGCGTAAGCCTCCTGATACTCCGCACGACGGCATTCGTCGGGAGTAATTTCAGCAAGTTTTGCGAGCGAAGAGAAAGCCTCGTTGTGGTCTTTGTAGAAGCCGCAACCCATACCGGCACCCTTGGCTGCTCCGACACTACCGTCGGTTTCGTAAAGTTCTATCGTTGCACCGCTCACTCCGGCAAGCGTGTCACGGAACACCTTGCTCAAAAACATATTGGCGTTTCCGGCATGGATTTTCGTTATGTCCATACCCATACCATTCATTATCTCCATTCCATAACAGAAACTGAACACAATACCCTCCTGTGCAGCACGCAGGATATGTGCCTTGGTGTGCTTGTTGAAGTTTATGCCATGGATGGAACAACCCGTTTCACGATTCTCAAGCACACGCTCCGCCCCATTACCGAATGGGATAACAGAAAGTCCGTCGCTGCCTATCGGCACATCGGCTGCAAGATCGTTCATAGCAGCATACGAGATTCCCTCAGGAGCAACTGTACGGCGAGCCCAGGCATTCAGAATTCCAGTGCCGTTGATACAAAGAAGAACGCCAAGACGATCCTGAGTGTCGGAATAATTCACGTGGGCAAATGTGTTTACCCGGCTCTTTGGATCATAATCAACGTTGCCGAGCACTCCATAGACAACACCCGACGTGCCTGCCGTAGAGGCAATCTCACCAGGGTTGAACACATTAAGGCTGAGAGCGTTGTTCGGTTGGTCGCCAGCACGATAACTTATAGGGGTACCCTCCTTTAGCCCTGCCTCCTGAGCGGCGTTGCGACTTACCTCTGCCTGAACACAGAAAGTAGATACCACATCAGGCACCATCCCACGGTCAATACCGTAGAAATCAAGCACGAAGTCGGCAACACGACGTTCCTTAAAGTCCCAAAGTATCCCCTCGCTCAGTCCGCTGACGGTTGTATTCACCGTTCCGCTGAGTTTCATGGCTATAAAGTCGCCAGGCAGCATAAACTTATGTATTTTCCCATACACCTCCGGTTCATTCTCCTTCACCCATGCCAATTTGGCAGCAGTGAAATTACCGGGCGAGTTAAGCAGATGCTGCAAACATCTTTCTTCGCCTATCCCACGGAAAGCCTGTTCGCCATACGGCACTGCTCTGGAATCGCACCAGATGATTGCTGGACGCAATGGAACAAGGTCTTTATCCACGCACACCAGACCATGCATCTGATAGGAAATACCAATTGCAACAATATCTTCTGCTGTTGCTCCTGCCATCTGCTTCACTTTGGCTATGGAGAGTTTACTGTTCTCCCACCACATTTCAGGGTCTTGCTCTGCCCATCCGCTCTTTACGGCAATAATTGGTGCTTCGCGTTCGGGAAAGAAAGCCTGTGCAACACATTTTCCACTCTCAGTTTCCACGAGCGATGCCTTGACTGAGGAACTTCCCACATCAAGTCCAAGGAAATATTGCTTGTTCATAGTAGTCTAATATTATTTTAAGTTGTTTGAAATTATATTATTTAAGCTGTTTGAATATATTATTTAAGTTCACTATATATGTATAATGTCACTTAAGCCCAAGAAATAAGCCACTTAACTCCCAGATATATGTCATTCAGGTCCCAGATATACGTCACTTAACTCCCGGATATATGTCATTCAAACCTCATATATATGTCACTTAAGTTCTCTCTCTATATATTATTTAAGTTCTCTGCATATATGAATACAAGTTTTGGCAATCCGATATCTCAAGTGATTTTGCATAATACAAAAATTCTTTCGGCATAACACATAAACTTTGTTCATGCTCAGTCGAACAAGGAAAGCGAAAGATCTACACCACTACTTCCTGACGTTTTTTCTTGTTCTTCACCATAACAGTCGGCAGCATCAAAGTCGAACATCTGCTGATGCACGGCTTGCCGACAATGGGAAAGACGGTAGAAACCGTATTTTCCCGCCGGCTCCAACAAGGCATAACGACCCTTTCTGTTCTTGTTTACAAATGCCGCAACCGCCTTGTACACAGTTTCGTAATCGGCTGCCTCGAACAAGCCGTTATGGAGGTTGTACACATGGTGCGCTATCTTACGCGGCGAAAGCCCATTGCTTCCAGCCTCAAGAAGAATGTTGACTATGTCGGTTTCGTAGTTCATAGCTAAAAAAAGGACTGGAGATAAAATCCATCGGTTTCATCACCAGTCCTTCTCGGTTATTATTTCTTTCTTTTTTTATGCCAAGAAGACCTTGCCTCCCTCGCCCTTGATTTTTCCCTCTTTCAACAGCCAGCCCATTCCGAGGAGTGTCTCCTCAGCAGAAATGCCGGCAGCCTTTGCAATCTCTGCAATGCTGAGACCTGCCTGTGCAACAGAAAGAGCCTGATAGACGTCGCCAGCTCTGAAACCGACACACTCTGCTGATACTTCAACCGGTGCTACAACCTTCTTCGCTGTGGTCTTTCTTGTTGTTGCCTTCTTCACAGTTGCCTTTGTTGCAACCTTCTTTTCTGTAACTTTCTTTTCTGTCATAATCATATATACATTTAAGTCTGTCTTAAGCTTGCGAAAGTCTCGCCAACCTTATAACATTATAATATGTATGCAAAAATAATACTTTTTCTTTAAACTTTTCATTTATTTTGCATAAATCATTCACAGATTGAAAGTCAGAAGGACTGTTTAAGCGTTTTCTTGACTTACATCAACACTTATCTGCAACTCCTTGAGCTGTTTGTCATCAAGGAACGAAGGTGCATCAAGCATCACATCACGTCCACTGTTGTTTTTCGGGAAAGCGATGCAGTCGCGGATAGAATCAAGACCAGCCATAATCGATACGAAACGGTCGAGACCGAAAGCGAGACCTGCGTGTGGCGGTGCACCATACTTGAAAGCATTGATAAGGAAGCCGAACTGCGCCATGGCACGCTCGGGAGTGAAGCCAAGAATCTTGAACATCTTTTCCTGGAGGTTGCAGTCGTGAATACGGAGGCTGCCGCCGCCTACCTCAATACCGTTGCACACAAAGTCGTATGCCTTTGCACGCACCTGCTCAGGATGCTCATCGAGCAGCGGGATATCATCAGGGTTAGGCATCGTAAACGGATGATGTGTAGCCATAAGGCGCTGTTCCTCGTCGCTCCACTCGAAGAGAGGGAAGTCGACAATCCAGAGGCACTCAAACTTGTCCTTGTCGCGCAGTCCGAGACGGTCGCCCATCTCCAGACGCAGTGTACAAAGCTGCACGCGCGTCTTGTTTGCCTTGTCGCCGCTGAGAATGAGAATCAGATCGCCGGGGTTTGCCTGCATCTTCTCCACCACGCGCGCCATTACTTCCGGCGTGTAGAACTTGTCGATGCTGCTCTTCACGGTTCCGTCCTCGTTCACCTTTATCCATACGAGTCCCTTGGCTCCTACCTGTGGGCGCTTCACGAAGTCCGTGAGCTGGTCGAGCTGCTTGCGTGTATAGCTTGCGCATCCAGGAGCACAGATGGCTCCGATATAGGCAGCGTCGTTGAACACGGCAAACTCGCCAGTGCCCTTCAGTTCGTCCATAAGCTCTACAAACTCCATACCGAAGCGCAGGTCCGGCTTGTCGCTACCGAAACGGCGCATAGCCTCATGCCATGTCATCTGCTGGAGCTTTGCCGGCAGTTCCACGCCACGCACCTCCTTGAACAGATGGCGCGCCATATCCTCGAAGAGGTTTATTACATCGTCCTGATCAACAAACGACATTTCGCAGTCAATCTGTGTGAACTCCGGCTGGCGGTCAGCCCGAAGGTCTTCGTCGCGGAAACATTTGGCAATCTGGAAATATCTGTCGAATCCGCTCACCATAAGCAGCTGCTTGAGCGTCTGCGGACTCTGCGGCAGGGCATAGAACTGCCCCGGGTTCATACGCGACGGCACTACGAAATCGCGTGCTCCCTCCGGTGTGCTGCCTATGAGTATAGGTGTTTCCACCTCTATGAAGTTCTGCGAATCAAGGAAATTGCGGATGAGTATGGTCATACGATGGCGCAGCTCAAGATTGTGGCGCACCGTCGGGCGACGCAGATCAAGGTAGCGATATTTCATGCGTATGTCATCTCCGCCGTCGGTATTGTCCTCAATAGTGAACGGCGGCGTAGCGCTCTCACTCAGCACATTGAGTGCCGATGCTATAATTTCAATCTCTCCCGTAGGAATCTTGGTGTTCTTGCTCTCGCGCTCGCTCACTACGCCTTCCACCTGGATACAGAATTCGCGTCCAAGTTTGTTGGCACGTGCGCAGAGTTCAGCATCCGTCTCTCCGTTGAAAACGAGCTGTGTTATTCCATACCTGTCGCGCAGGTCAACGAACGTCATTCCGCCCATCTTACGGCTGCGCTGCACCCATCCGGCAAGCGTCACGTTCTTTCCTTCATCAGAGAGTCTCAGCTCTCCACAAGTGTTTGTTCTGTACATAAATTATATGTTGTATGTTTTTATATTTGCATTTCCGTCATTTCCTCCATACGGAATGCAAAGATAAAAAGAATCTTTCACAAACAGCAGTCTGAATGCAAAAAAGAAACTTTTTATCATATTTTATTTTGCCTGAACATCAAACGTGAGTTCTTCTGCATCAGGCTTCCTGCCGATGAGAATAGTGTCGCCGCTCTTCAATTTGTCGGAGAGAATCAGTTCGCAGACTCCATCTTCGATATATGTCTGTATAGCCCTCTTCAGCGGACGGGCACCGAACTGCACGTCGTAGCCCTTGGTTGCCACCAGTTCCTTTGCCTCATCGGAAAGGCTGATGGTGTAGCCCATCTCTGCCACTCTGCCGTAGAGAGCGCGCAGCTCTATATCTACTATTTTCTTTATGGCATCCAGTCCGAGCTGGTCGAAGGTTATAATCTCATCAAGACGATTCAGGAACTCCGGACTGAACTGTTTGCTCAGACTCTTCTGTATGATACTGCGCGCATACTCCTTGTCGGCCTCCTTCATATCTGCAGACAACCTGCCGGCATTGAAGCCTATTCCCCTGCCGAACTCCTTGAGCTGGCGGGTGCCGGCGTTGCTGGTCATTATTATCACCGTGTTGCGGAAATCCACAAGCCTGCCGTTGCCGTCGGTCATACGTCCCTCGTCGAGCACCTGCAGCAGCATGTTGAACACATTGCCGTGTGCCTTCTCTATCTCGTCGAGCAGCACGATGGAATACGGATGGCGGCGCACTTTCTCCGTGAGCTGTCCTCCCTCGTCGTAGCCCACGTAGCCCGGAGGCGCACCCACAAGGCGAGACGTGTTGAAGCTCTCGCTGTATTCGCTCATATCAATGCGGATCAAAGCGTCAGCACTGCCGAACATGTATTCGGCAAGCTTCTTGGCAAGATATGTCTTGCCCACGCCCGTCGGTCCGAGGAACATAAAGGCTCCTATTGGATGGCGCGGGTCTCTCAGCCCCACGCGGTTGCGCTGTATTGCCTTCACCATTTTATCTATGGCGGCATCCTGTGCCACCACATCATCCTTGAGCAGCTGCGCCATATTCCGCAAGCGTGCGCCCTCCGACTCAGTGACACGCTGCACCGGCACTCCGGTCATCATTGAAACGACCTCTGCCACGTCTTTTTCCGTAACGTCCACACTGCTGCCATAGTTGCCATTCTCGAAGTCCTTGCGCATCTTGTCTATCGCGTCCTGCAGTTCTGCCTGTTTGTCGCGGAAGCTTGCCGCAAGCTCGAAGTTCTGGTTCTTCACCGCCATCTGCTTCTTCCGCGCCACGGTTTTCAGCTCCTCCTCCATCTGCACTATCTCGGGTGGCACCTGCGCCGTCTTCAGGCGTGCCTTCGCCCCCACTTCGTCGAGGGCGTCTATCGCCTTGTCGGGGAACTGGCGGTCGTTCACGTATCTGTCGGTGTACCTCACGCAAGCCTCGATGGCATCATCGTCATAGCGAACATGATGATGGTGTTCATAGCGCTCTTTTATGTTGCGCAGGATTTCCATCGTCTGCTCTACGGTTGTCGGCTCCACCATCACCTTCTGGAATCGGCGCTCCAGGGCACCGTCCTTCTCGATAGATTTGCGGTATTCATCGAGTGTGGTTGCTCCTATACACTGTATGGTGCCGCGCGCCAATGCCGGCTTGAGCAGATTGGCGGCATCCATCGAGCCCGGTGTCGAACCTGCACCTACGATGGTGTGTATCTCGTCGATGAACACGATAATCTCGGGGTTATCCTCGATTTCCTTCACCAGTGCGCGCAGACGCTCTTCGAACTGTCCGCGATATTTCGTGCCTGCCACGATTGCCGCCATATCGAGCGTTATGAGGCGCTTGCCGTAGAGCACGGGCGAAGCCTTCTTCCCGGCAATGAGCAGTGCCAGTCCTTCCACGATGGCACTCTTGCCCACTCCCGGCTCTCCTATCAGCACAGGATTGTTTTTCTTGCGTCGGCACAAGATTTCCGTCACGCGCTGTATCTCCCTCTCGCGTCCCACCACGGGGTCGAGCTTGCCGTCGGCTGCCGCCTTCGTGAGGTCTGTACCGAAATTATCAAGAATCGGTGTCTTGCTTGCTGTTTTCTGGGCGCGCGCAGATGCTGCGCCACTCTGCCGCGCATTGTTTCCTCTGCCGGCAATATACTCCTCTTCTTCCTCCTCTTCCTCGGGCATTCCTATGCCGTTGCGCGGCATGCTGTTTGCCCCCATGTAGAAGAAGTTGAACACGTCGTCATACTTTATCTCGTTCATTTCCAGTATTTTCTTTGCGCCTGTTTCACGGCGGTCATGCAATATTGCAAGCAGAAGATGGATTTCATCGACATACTTTGCCGAACGCAGCCTTGCCTCCAGCACGGCAATCTTCAATACATTGCTCGCCTCATCGCTCAGATTCAGCTCCGACGCCGGCACGGGTGCCGCAGCACTGCCTGCCACATTGCGTTCCAGCTCGCTCTTCATCGGCTGCATCTCTATGTGCCTGCTCTGCATCAACTGGAGCAGAGCCCCATCGTTCTCGCGCAGCATGGCAAGGAGCAGATGCTCCGGACCTACCGTCTGGCTCGCAAGGCGCACAGCCTCTTCCCGGCTGAACGCCAATATTTCTGACATCTTGGGTGAAAACTGATTTGTCATTTTCTATCTTCCTACCTTAGGTTACAATATAAAACAAATTATCTCTTTTCTTATTCTGACTGCAAATAATATGCCAAAGCCGTGCAGCACTAATCCACTTGCTCCCCACTATCGCCGTCTGTCTTGACGGCGGAGCTGCTGCGCATGCTGAACTCACATCCGCAATACTGCTGGTTGTAAAAGCCATACTGGCGTATGATGGCTGCGCGGCGCTCGCTCAGTCCGCCCTTGCGCCAGTTCTGGGTCCACCATTCCACATCGGCAAACGGTTCCACGGCATAGCTGCCGGCAGCGTTTATCTGGTCGAGGCTCTTCCAGCGCGACGAGGCAAGCGTCGTGGTAATCACTTTTATCCCGTGCTCATGGGCGTAGCATGCTGCCCTGCGGAGCCGGTACTTGAAGCACTCCAGACATCTGCCACCGCGCTCCGGCTCTGCTTCAAGCCCTCTCACGGCAGTCAGCCATGCCGCATGGTCGTAGTCGTCGTCAACTATCTCCAGCCCGAGTGCCTCGGCATATCTTACGCATTCTTCTTTCCTTATCCTATACTCATTCTCTGGATATATATTCGGATTGCAGTAATACACCACCGGCTCTATGCCGTGCTGCATCAGACATTCTATTATTGCCGACGAGCAGGGGGCACAACAGGTGTGGAGCAGGACTCTCGTCTCGCCGCCAGGCACCGAAACTTCGTATTTCTTCTTCGACATTCTTTTTCCTTTCATTGAATCAATCTGTGGTTTCAGTTTCGCTCTCCAAAGGAAGCATTATCCGTAATTCTGCGAAACGAGCTCCGCTACAGGAACGGAGTGAGCAGATGCGCAAACCAGCCGACGAACTTCTTCCACGGCGTGCGCCATTCGTCCCACTTCCGTGGCGTGAGCAGGAACGAGGCTTTCTTGTCCTCGTCGAACATGCGCGAAAGCTGCTGCGTGGTGCAGGGGTCCACGATTATCGCATTCTCCTCATAGTCGAAATTCAGACTGCGCGCATTGAGGTTCGCACTGCCCACGGTGCAGAACTTGCCGTCAACCATTATCACTTTCGTATGGTGGAACCCTTCTTCATATACCCACACGTCAACACCGTGTTTCATCAGCCGGTGCACGTTGTAGAACACGCAGTCGGGGGTGAGCGGAATGTCGCTGTGCGACGATACCATAACCTCCACCTTCACTCCCCTTTCCACGGCTTTCATCAGGGCGCGCTTGAGCGAGTGGTTGAGCGTAAGATACGGATTTACGAGCTTTATGCTGTCCTGCGCACTGTTTATTGCACCCACATAGAACTGCCTCACAATCTTGTTCGTCAGCCGCGGCTCGCGGTTCATAATCCCCACGAGCCTGCGCTCCGTGCTGCATTCGTCGCTTTTGAGTCCCTTTATATAGTCGGCATCATGGTAGCCACGGTAGTATTCGGCTCCGCTGACGTTCTGTCCCGTCACCCTGTTCCACATCTTCAGGAATATACGCTGCAGCGTGTTCACCTCCGAACCTTCGATGCGGCAGTGCATGTCGCGCCACTTGCCCACCTGTCTTGTACCTTTTATATAATAATCTGCCACATTCATTCCTCCCGTGTATGCCACCTTTCCGTCGATGACCACAATCTTGCGGTGGTCGCGGTGGAACACATGGTTGACCCAAGGAAAGCGCAGAGGGTCGAACTCGTAGATTTCCACTCCGCGCTGACGCAGCTCTGCCAGATGGCGACGCTTCAGCGGACGGTTGTTGGAGTCATTGCCGAACCCGTCGAACAGTGCTCTCACCTTCACGCCCTCTGCCGCCTTCTCCACGAGTATGCCGAAGAGAAGCGAGGCTATGGAGTCGTTACGGAAATTGAAGTACTCCAGATGCACGCTGCTGCGCGCCTGGCGGATGGCCTTGAACATATCGTCGAACTTCTCTTGTCCGTTCATAAGCAACGTGACACGGTTGTCCGACGTGAACGTGACGCCCTCCGCACGCATCATACCGACGATGGCCGAATCGGCTGACACCTGAGCGCCGACCGGCTGCTGCAGCACTAAAGCGAGAATCAATACCAGCAAAGACCTTATACCATTATTGTATATTTGCATATTATCTATCGTATTCGAATAAAAACAGCTGCAAAATTACTCATAATTTATTGTTTTCACACAAAAAGCGCGAACATTTTTGATTCATACAACATTTCGTATGATGTTTGCAAACATCTGTAAATCCGTCGGAACCACACTGGCTTTCCCTCCGAAATGCTCCGGATTTCTACATTGCGCGGCTTGGAACGTACATTGCGTGGCTTGGAATGTACGTTTCATGACTTGGAATATACGTTCCAAGCCTCGCAACATAGAAAATTGATACATCTGCCGCATTTATCCAAGCCGACAGAAAGGAATACCTATATTGTATATACAAGTTGCAAAAACATTTTTCTGGCGTTTCTTTTATATTATTAAAAAAACAGGCGCACCTCTTGCCGCCCCCACATTCCACTACACCCCGCGCATTTAAGCACATAGAATATGAAGGAAACGCACTGAACGACAATATATAATAAGGTATATAGACAGAGATTTATGCCGCAAAACATGTTTTTCGAAAAAATAGACTAAAAAAACACGAATATATTTGGCTGATTGAACAAAACACGCTACCTTTGCAGCCGCAAATCAGCGATAACAAGACTGAAAAGCGAAACAAACGATGCGCCTGTAGCTCAGTTGGTAGAGCATCTGACTCTTAATCAGAGGGTCCAGGGTTCGAACCCCTGCAGACGTACAGCAACGAAGGAGAAAACCTGCGGCAACAAAAAAAATCTGAATGCGCCTGTAGCTCAGTTGGTAGAGCATCTGACTCTTAATCAGAGGGTCCAGGGTTCGAACCCCTGCAGACGTACAACAACGAAGAGACTTCAATTTATGGAGTCTCTTTTTTTATTATGCATCATTCAACCTGCTAAAAAGAAGCTGACAAAAGAAAATGGAAAATACAGCACCACAATACACCATAGTGAAGAACAAAGACTGGGAAACAGCGTGGCGCATAGCCAACGACACGGACACTAACCTATTCCTCACCGGAAAGGCTGGAACAGGGAAGACAACCTTTCTGCGCTACCTGAAAGAACACTCGGAAAAGCGCATAGTGGTGCTCGCGCCTACGGGCATTGCCGCCATCAACGCACAGGGAGTGACGATTCACTCTTTCTTCCAACTGCCATTCTCGCCTTTCGTGCCGGGAACGGTAGCCGCTGCGGAACAGCAGTCGCACTACAGATTCAGCAAGGAGAAACTGAAGATCATACGCGGTGTTGACCTCATCGTGATCGACGAGATAAGTATGGTGCGTGCCGATCTGCTCGATGCCATCGACAGCGCCCTGAAGCGCTTCCGCCGCAACAGTCTGCCATTCGGAGGAGTGCAGCTGCTGATGATCGGCGACCTGCAGCAGCTCGCGCCGGTGGTGAAAGAGGAGGAATGGGCGATGCTCAGCCAATACTATGCATCGCCGTATTTCTTCGACAGCAACGCTCTGCGACAGACGAACTACGCCACAGTGGAACTAAAACACGTGTTCCGGCAGGACGACGAGAAATTCATAGGCATACTGAACAAAATACGCGAGAACAAAGCCGATGCAGCCACACTAAACGAACTGAACAGGAGATACATCCCCGACTTCAAGCCCGCTGCCGGCCAAAGCTACATACGGCTGACCACACATAACGCCTACGCACAATCCGTGAACGAAAGCGAACTGCAGGCACTGCAAACAAGCGGCGTAACCTTCGATGCCGATATCAGCGGAAACTATCCCGAATACTCCTACCCCACCGAACGACGGCTCACTCTGAAAAAAGGAGCACAGGTGATGTTCGTGAAAAACGACACGTCGGGCAACCACGCCTACTACAACGGAATGATAGGCGAAGTGAGTGCCATCAGCAGTAACGGATTCTCCGTAATATCGAAAGACAACGGCGATACAATCGACGTGGGCAAGGAGATATGGCAGAACTGCAAATACAAAATCGACAAAGAGAAAAACGAAATCGTGGAGGAGGTGGAAGGAACGTTCGAACAGTATCCCGTGAAGCTGGCGTGGGCAATAACCATACACAAGAGCCAGGGACTCACCTTCAGACACGCCATCATCGACGTGCATTCGTCGTTCGCACACGGACAGACATACGTAGCACTGAGCCGCTGCAAGACACTCGAAGGACTGGTTCTCACCGCCCCGGTGACACAGAGTGCCATAATATGCGACAGCAAGGTGGACGGCTTCACACGCTCCGTAGCCGAAAGACACACCACCGAGAGCGACCTGCTTGCCATGCAGAACCGCTACATGATAAACCTGCTGACGGAACTCTTCAACTTCCACCAGCTCGAAGGCGCACTGCAGTCAATGACCAGAGTGCTCGACGAACATCTGTACAAGGCATATCCGAACACGCTCACGCTCTACAAACGCCAGCAACAGCAATTCCACAGCGCCATCACCGACGTGGCAATGCGGTTCGCCCAGCAATACCGGCAGATGGCTGCCGCCGGAAACGGAATAAGCGACGAACTGCAGGAGCGCATCAGCAAAGGTGCAAGATATTTCATGAAAGAAATCCAGCCACTGAAAGAACTGTTCCAAAAGGGCGGCATCAGCACCAACAACAAGCAGATCAAGGAACAGCTCGCCAATGCAGCCGAAGCTCTCGCCGACGCACTGCGGATGAAGGAAAACATGCTCCGCTATGCCGCCGACGAGGATTTCTCGACCGGAGGGTACGTCAAGGCAAAAGCAAAAGTGCTGCTCGGAGAGGACATCAGAACCAAGGGCGCACGCAAGGCAAAGAACTCAGCTAAAGCCAAGGTGGAGGTGACCGACGACAATCTGCACCCCACCCTTTTCGACGAACTAACCGAATGGCGACGCGAAAAGGCTCAGCAGGGGAACATGCCTGCCTACTGCATCCTGAGCCAGAAAGCACTGACGGGCGTATCGAACCTGCTGCCGGTGACGACAGAAGCCCTCACTCTGATACCGGGCATAGGAAAAGCCAAAAGCGATAAATACGGAACGGAACTGCTCAGCATCGTGAAGCGCTATATCAAGGAACACGGATAACTACACCCACACAGGTCCGCTCCACACGAAGCATAACATATATGAATACAAAAGCCATACGGCAAGAACAATCGCGTATGAAAGCGTTGTCCTTGCCGCATGGCTTTTTATTAAGTCGAAATCAGCCGTCAGGGCGTTTAAAATCCAAGCAGCCCCAACGACAGATTTGGTTTAAAACAATCTCATTTCCACAAGTCCGGGTCTTTCAGAATAGGCAACGAAATCTTGTATTTCACAGCCAGCATCCGCACTACGACCACAGTGACAAACGTCAGCGACATGGTAATCCCGACACCAGCCCCGAGAGTGTCGCACAGCATATAAACTATGCCGCCGACAATACACGCCACGGCATAAATCTCCTTGCGGAAAATCAGAGGCACCTCGTTCACGAAGACATCGCGCAAGACACCTCCCGCGGCACCAGTGATGCAGCCCATGATTATAGCCACCCAGAACGGGAACCCACAGGCAAGCGTCTTCTGTATTCCGGCGATGGTGAAGAGTGCAAGACCGAGGGTGTCGAACAGAAACCACGTCTTGCTGAGCCGCGTGAACAGCTTCTTCAGCATAACGAAAGAAAGCAGCGCCGCTGCCGTACATATCAGGTATATAGAATTGGTCATCCAGAACGGCACCTGCCCCAGCATCACATCGCGTATCGTTCCGCCGCCGATAGCCGTGGCAAGACCCACCACGTAGCCGCCGAACCAGTCGAAGTTCTTCGACGAACCGGAACGGATACCGGAAATGGCAAAGGCAAATGTACCGAGGAATTCGATTACAAACAGCAATGAATCCATATCAGCTGACCACGTTTACAGGATTGCCGTCAACGAAAGCCTTCACGTTCCCCACGGCAATATCCATCAGGCGGCGTCGCGCATCAAGCGTTGCCCATGCCACATGCGGAGTAATGAAGGCATTGGGCAGCGACAGCAGCGGATTGTCGGCACAAGGCGGTTCCTGGCACATAACGTCGGCTCCGTATGCCAAAAGTTTTCCGCTCTCAAGCGCAGCGGCAACATCTGCCTCGTTGACGAGCGGACCACGCCCGGTGTTTATCAGCACTGCTCCCGGACGCATCTTCTCTATCGTGTCCTTGTTTATCAGCTCGCGCGTCTTGTCTGTCAGCGGACAATGCAGCGTGAGCACGTCGCACACGCCGAGCAGTCCGTTGAAAGTGGTCTTCTGTATTCCTTCCGGCAGATCGGCAGCATTCTTGCTCGTGTCGGCATAAACCTCCATGCCGAACATGCGCGCCAGGAGAGCCACCTTCATTCCTATGTTTCCCAGACCAACCACACCGAGCGTCAGACCTGAGAGTTCAGGCAGCGGCGTGTCCCAGTAGCAGAAATCCTTGCAGTTGCTCCACTTGCCCTCACGGTTCTCTCGCGCATAATGCGCCACACGGTTTGTTATGTTCAGAATATGGGCGAACGTCATCTGCACCACACTGTCGGTACTGTATGCCGGTATGTTCGTCACCACCACGCCGTGCTCACGCGCAGCCTTGGTATCGACAACGTTATAGCCCGTGGCAAGAACGCCGACATACTTTAACTTTGGCAAACTATCAATCATATCAGCCGAGAGCACCACTTTGTTCGTGAGCACCACCTCGGCATCTTTTGCTCTTTCCACTATCTCCTCCGGAGCTGTACGGTCGTAAACCGTGACATTTCCGAGTTCCCTCAGTGCATCCCACGAAAGGTCACCGGGGTTCATTCCATAACCATCCAATACTACAATATCCATATTCTCATCTGTTTTTCGTTTCTAATTTAATAAAAATCCATTTTCATCTCCACTATGCTCGAAAAAAGCAACGGGCACATCCCCCATTGCCGAACACCGTTTCGCGCATTGTATATACTATATTGCTGTATATATTATATATAAGGTGCAAAGTTACATCAAAAAAGCATAAACTCCAAATAAGAACACTTGCAACCTGCGATAAAACTGTGTTTCTTCACAGTATTGTCACAGAATATGCCGTCGGAGTTTTGCCACACGGCGGAAAAAGCGTAATTTTGCACATGAACTTAAAACAGAATACAATATGCTTGAACCCATAAGCAAAATATTGCGCCGCGCCATCAAGGCAAATCTGATGACGGCAGGAATCACACTGCTGCTGTCCGAAGCCGTCATACTCATAGCATATATGGCATCCGGCACAGAAAGCAATATGCCACTATGGCTGGCAGCTGTGGTAATGGCGGCAGGAACGGCACTCATCATAACGCAAATGAAGAGAAATTCGCGTTACTGACGACAGTTGTGGCTAAAAAAACGTGTTACAGATGTCTGTTGTGGCTTAAAAATACGTGCTACAGATGCCTGTTGTGTAACAAAAGCGCGTTAAACAACGCCACTGATGGTTAAAATAAATTAAATATTCAAGAAACGGTGGTTGCCTAAAGATGCTACAAAACATTATATGATAAATAATGTGTACCTTTGCAGCCGATTTATTTAATTCACATAAAGTCTAACTTTATTAATTCAAAACAAAACATTTATTAATTTTATGGCAGATTTTAAGAACGTACAGCCGTTGGCAGACTTCAATTGGGATGAGTTTGAGAACGGAAGCAAGGCAGCTGTAAGCGCAGAAGAGCTTCAGAAAGCCTACGACGAAACTCTGAACAAGGTAAGCGAGCACCAGGTTGTTGACGGTACCGTTATCTCTGTTGACAAGAAAGAGGTTATCGTAAACATCGGTTACAAGAGCGACGGTATTATCCCGGCAAGCGAATTCCGCTACAACCCAGACCTCAAGGTAGGTGATGTTGTAGAGGTTTACGTTGAGAACCAGGAGGACAAGAAGGGTCAGCTTCTTCTTTCTCACAAGAAGGCTCGCCTCAGCAAGAGCTGGGAGCGTGTTAACGCAGCTCTGGAAAATGAGGAAGTTATCCAGGGTTACATCAAGTGCCGCACTAAGGGCGGTATGATTGTTGACGTATTCGGCATCGAGGCATTCCTGCCGGGAAGTCAGATCGACGTTCACCCAATACGCGACTACGACGTATTCGTAGGAAAGACTATGGAGTTCAAGGTTGTCAAGATCAACCAGGAGTTCCGTAACGTTGTTGTTTCTCACAAGGCTCTCATCGAGGCTGAGTTGGAAGCACAGAAGAAAGAGATCATCAGCAAGCTCGAGAAGGGTCAGATCCTCGAAGGTACCGTTAAGAACATCACTTCTTACGGAGTATTCGTTGACCTCGGCGGTGTTGACGGACTCATCCACATTACAGACCTCTCTTGGGGCCGCGTAAGCGATCCACACGAGGTTGTTGCTCTCGACGAGAAGATCAACGTTGTTATCCTCGACTTCGACGACGAGAAGAAGCGTATCGCTCTCGGTCTGAAGCAGCTCACTCCTCACCCATGGGATGCACTCGATGCAGAGCTCAAGGTGGGCGACCACGTTAAGGGCAAGGTTGTCGTTATCGCTGACTACGGCGCATTCGTTGAGATTGCTCCGGGCGTAGAGGGACTGATCCACGTTTCAGAGATGAGCTGGAGCCAGCACCTGCGTTCAGCACAGGAGTTCCTGCACGTTGGCGACGAGGTAGAGGCAGTTATCCTCACTCTCGACCGCGAGGAGCGCAAGATGTCTCTCGGCATCAAGCAGCTTAAGGAAGATCCATGGGAGACAATCGAGGTTAAGTATCCTGTTGGCAGCAAGCACACAGCTAAGGTTCGCAACTTCACTAACTTCGGTATCTTCGTAGAGCTCGAGGAAGGTGTTGATGGTTTGATCCACATCTCCGACCTCTCTTGGACAAAGAAGGTTAAGCACCCATCAGAGTTCACACAGGTTGGTGCAGACATCGATGTTGTCGTTCTCGAAATAGATAAGGACAACCGTCGTCTGAGCCTTGGTCACAAGCAGCTCGAGGAGAATCCTTGGGATACATACGAGACTATCTACACTCCAGGTTCTGTACACACAGGTAAGATTACCGAGATGATGGACAAGGGCGCTGTTATCACTCTCAACGAGGGTGGTGAAGGCTTCGCTACTCCAAAGCACCTCGTTAAGGAGGATGGCTCACAGGCACAGCTTGGCGAGGAGCTCGAATTCAAGGTTATCGAGTTCGTTAAGGAGACAAAGCGCATCATTCTTTCTCACAGCCGTACATTCGAGGATGCTAAGGAAGAGCCTAAGAAGGCTCCACGCAAGAAGGCAGCTAAGAAGGACGAGACAGCAGCTATCAACAACGTAGCAGCTTCTACAACTCTTGGTGACCTCGACGCTCTTGCAGCTTTGAAGGCTAAGATGGAGAAGGGTGAATAATCCACAGATTATTTGCTAATCAAATAAAACCGTTAAGGCAAGCATCAATATGATGCTTGCCTTTTTTTTACATCTTTCCAGTTTCTGTTTCAGCATCTTTCCAACTCCTTACCTGCACCTTTACACCTTCTATCCCACCTATTTACACCTCCTAAACAACCTATTTACATATTCCAAACAGCATCTTTTCACCTTCTTTCCTGCCTATTTACAAATTCTTTCCTGTTTATTTCCAGCTTATTTCCCGAATAAAAGCATAATTATAGAACCTCTTATAGTCAGGTTGATCTGTTTTATCCACCATCCGATATTACATCAGCAGACAAAATAAAATATCCGCAACACCTTGTCAATCGGTACTGCGGATATTTTTCGTTGTGCTGTCTGCTTCAACATGGTATTATTTCGACAAACAGCAATTAAACAATATTACTATCTAAAATCTTCTCGACTGATTTATATTCTCTCCAACTGAACCGTGAAGTGTCTCATCAGAGGAGCCTCCCAAGTGATACGCACACCATGAGTAATCTGCTCTCTGCGGTCATAAACGTTCTTCAACGCAGCAGCAATTACAGCCATGTGGTTGTCGGTATAAACACGACGAGGAATGGCAAGACGGAGCAAGTCAAGTCCTGTGAAACGGTTCTCACGTGTTACCGGGTCACGGTCTGCAAGCAGATAACCGATTTCGCAACCACGGATACCAGCCTCAAGATAAAGCTCTATGGTAAGAGTCTGTGCCGGGAACTCCTCCTTCGGAACATGTGTCAGCACCTTCGGAGCATCAACGAAGATAGCGTGTCCGCCAGCAGGACGCTGGTAAGGAATGCCGTATTCGTCGAGCAAAGAAGCGAGATACTCAACCTGATGGATACGAGTCTGCAGGTTGTCAAACTCCGTATTCTCGTCGAGACCGATAGCAAGTGCGTTCATATCACGTCCGTTCATACCGCCATATGTCAGATAGCCCTCAAACTGAACACAGAATCCCTTTGCGCCTTCATACCAGTCCTGACGTTTTGTAGCTATAAAGCCACCCATATTCACGATACCGTCTTTCTTGGCACTCATCGTCATACCGTCAGCATAAGAGAACATCTCCTTTGTGATTTCCTTGATGGTCTTGTCAGCATAACCATCTTCGCGAGTCTTGATGAAATAAGCATTCTCGGCAAAACGTGCAGAGTCAAAGATTACAGGCTTGCCGAACTTGTCAGCAACCTTGCGCACGTCTTTCAGGTTCTGCATAGAAACAGGTTGTCCTCCGGCTGTATTGTTGGTAATGGTAACAATAATGAAAGGCACCTTGTCGCCATATTTCTCAAGAGCAGCTTCAAGTTTCTTTGGGTCTACATTTCCCTTGAACGGAACTTCGAGCTGTGTGTCCTTAGCGTCATCAACTGTACAGTCGAGAGCCATAGCCTTACGACCTTCGATGTGTCCCTTTGTTGTATCGAAATGTGAGTTTCCAGGAACGACATCACCTTCATGTACGAGGTAAGAGAAGAGCACATTCTCTGCAGCTCTACCCTGATGAGTAGGTATAACATACTCAAAGCCTGTCAATCTTGTAATTGTCTCTTTCAGTTTAAAGAAAGAAGTTGCACCGGCATAGCTTTCGTCGCCGAGCATCACTCCCGCCCATTGTCTGTCGCTCATGGCGCCAGTTCCCGAGTCGGTAAGAAGGTCAATATAAACTTGTTCAGCACGCAACTGAAACACATTGTAGTGAGCTTCCTTTATCCATTGCTCACGTTCTTCACGAGTACTTCTGCGGATAGGTTCCACCATCTTGATTTTCCAAGATTCTGCAAAAGGTAATTCCATAGTTTTTCTTTTTAAGTTTTTGGCAACCAACAGGTATGCCTGTGTTATTAGATTTTCGGTTACAAATATAGTAAATGTTTTCCAAACAGAAAATTTTTACAGAAACAAGATTTCGGAATAAGAAGATTTTAACAAATAATAGGTAAACGAGAATACCTACAACAAAGTAGTTTGACAACCCGAAGAGCTAAAACAGCATTTTTCCCTCATCATATCTGGGTAAAATCGTCGTATTTTCCTTACTTAAGATTTCATAAAATTATGGTATTGTCACATCGTATGAATCTTTATATTTTTGCATCCGAAAATTAAGGATAGCATTCTTATAAAGAAACATAATATATATAATATAATAATGAACAAGAATTTACTTCTATTAGGACTTTTGTCCTGCGGATTTTCCTCTTCCGCCTTGGCAGAAGAGACAGCAACCACAAACAAAGGAGCAGAGTCTACCGTAAAAAGCGAAAGCAAGGATGACGATGGCAAGGTGGAGAAACTTGCCAACGCCCTTTCACGTTTCTCTATCGGCGGATATGGCGAGGCTGTTACTTCGCGCAACTTCTACAGCCAGCACTTCAACCGCTACCGTGACCCTGCCACTTACAAGAATGACGACAGCCATGGACGCTTCGACCTGCCACACGTCACTCTCAACCTCGGCTATGACTTCGGCCATGGATGGACCATGGGTATGGAGATTGAGTTTGAGCATGGCGGCACGGAGAATGCCGTGGAGATTGATGCTGACGAGAGTGGCGAATACGAGGCTGAGACAGAGCGCGGCGGCGAGGTTGCCCTGGAGCAGTTCTGGATCAACAAGGCTTTCTGGGGAGGTAAGTTCAACATCAAGGCTGGTGAGATTATCATCCCTGTCGGAGAAATAAACGCCTACCACATGCCTAACGACTTCTTCTCCGTCTACCGTTCTGAAGGCGAGGCAAAGATGCTGCCTAACACATGGCACCAGGTCGGTATCTCTCTTTGGGGACGCGTGAGCGACTGGCGCTACGAGGCTATCTTCACTTCCGGACTTGATGCGGAGCGCTTTGGCCACAACTGCTACGTGCATTATGGCGCAACAAGTCCCTACGAGTATAAGTTGGGAAATGTATATGCCGGTGCTGCACGCATCGACAACTATTCCATCCCTGGCGTCCGTCTCAGTCTGAGCGGATACTACGGCTACACTTTCAAGAACACGGAACGCAAGGCAAGTGCCTCTTATGATAAGGTACACGGAGCCTTGGCAATCGGAAGTTTCGGACTGGAGATGAAGCGCTGGAACTGGATAGTACGTGGTAATGCCACATATTCTCATCTTGCCGATGCACAGAAAATGACCACCTTCATGAACGCTTACCCCAAGCACACCCAGCAGGACGGTTCGCCTTCAAAGCACTCTCCTATCGCAAGCAACGCCTACTCTGTAGGTCTTGAGGCTGGCTACAACATCTTCTCGCAGATAAGCAGTCTGAGCGACAAGCAGAAGCTTTATCTCTTCGGCCGCTATGAAGACTACAACACCTATGCCGCCGGCAGACAGAAAGTGGCTTACAAATACGACCGTGTCAAGAGAATGGCTGTTGGCGTGAACTACTCTCCTATCAGACAGATAACAATCAAGGGAGAATACAGCAACCGTTTCCTCAGCCACGGCTACAACAACGAGCCAAGTGTTTCATTGGGAATAACCTACGCAGGATGGTTCCTGAAATAATTTAAAGTTTGGAATGTAATATTAATTCAAGTTTCTGATTTAGACAAGACATTAATTTACCATTACTCACATAAAGAAGAAAACTTAATAATAAACTAAAAATCAAGAAAATGAACAAAATCTTCAAGTATTCAATGATGTTTGCAGCTGCATTGGCTTTCACAATGGGCTTCACAAGCTGCAGCGATGATGACAACGACGAGCAGGAAGTAACATTCAGCTCCAACGAGCTGAAGGAAGTCAACGCAGACTATGTTGACAACACGGTTGTTGCGACATACCGCAACCTTGCCAACTACAACAAGCAGCTCGTTGCTGACATCAACGCTATGTCTGACGATGCCGGCGTTGCAAAGGCTTGCAAGACATGGAAGCAGTCACGTAAATGGTGGGAGTTCTCCGAGGCTTTCCTCTTCGGAGCTGCCGGCGACTATGCCATCGACCCTCACACAGACACATGGCCATTCGACCGCACTCAGTTTGACAAATACATGAGTCTCTATAAGAACGCAAAACTTGGCGAGGAGGGATTTGAGAACGAAACAAACACCATCAACGAGGCTATCGCTACAGGTCAGAACCTTACAGGTTTCCACGCCGTTGAGTATCTTATCTTCCGCGAGGGTCAGCCACGCCACTTCGCTGACATGACTGCAAACGAGATTTACTTCGCAAAGACAGCAGCACAGGATCTCTACCTCAGCTCCTTGAAACTCGTTTCTGCATGGGGCGGCGAGGTTTCTGCTGATGAGCAGGCTCTCCTTGACGAGGTTGAATTCGCGTCTTCCATCAACTATGGCGAGAACTTCAAGAACGCGGGCAACGCCGGTTCTACCTACTCTACCGTTGTACTTGCATCCAAGGAAATAATTGCCGGTGCAAACGACATCATCGGTGAGGTACGCGACTCTAAGATTGGTGCTCCTGCTACAGGTGAGGATGTCAACTACATCGAGTCTCCTCATGCTTATAACTCTATCCAGGACTTCTACGACAACATCATGTCTGTAAAGCACGCCCTCTATGGCGGTTGCACAGTCGACGGAACAACTCCAGAGGCAAAGTCTCTCATCGGTGTCTGTCTGAAAAACAACAAGACCAAGGCTGCCGCACAGAACGTTATGACTAACCTTGAGAATGCTCTCTCCAAGATAAGCAACATGAAGAAGCCATTCGTTCTCTACTACACAGACCAGAGTGCCAGGGATGCAATGGAAGCTCTCGACGGACTGGAGGAGTCTCTGAACGCCCTCAACGATCTGCTCGACTAACAAGTCCATAGGATAAACATCCGAAAGAACATTAAAATTTTCAATAACCGTTGGTGGTATGCCCCAAAGCAGCCACCAACATTTTACGTCTAACAATAAAACAACATTATGAAACACATTTATTTAGTTCCTGCGTTGTTCTCGGCATTGGCATTAACAGCCTGCACCGACGACGACAAGCTCGACACCAATCTGCCGGAAGCCATCTACGGCAAAGCCAGCGAGTGGTACTATGCCGGAGGAAAACTCGGCACGACAAACATCCAGTCTGCCTACGCCTACCGCCAGGCTACTCAGGCTGTTGAGGATGCTGGTCTGTCGTTGAACTTCCAGATTGGCGAGTCGCTCTTCGAGAAAGACTACAACACGTCCAACGACGCCTTCGCCGGACTCGGTCCTGTATATGTGCGCCGCGGTTGTCTCTACTGCCATCCTAACTATGGTCATGGCAAGCGTCAGACTGCCTACCGTGCTGACCAGGACGGCAACGGCTACCTGCTCGTAGTCTACGACAAGAAGACCAATGCTTACATCTATTCCGTGGCCGGAATGCCGCAGACAAAGGCCGTAAAACCGTTCAAGCCGCAGATTGACGAGAGTAAGATCAACATTGAATGGAAGAACTACACAGACGAATGGGGCAACAAGTTCCCTGACGGCGAGACCTACTCGCTTATCTATCCTGAGGTTACCATCCCTGCCGACGCCTACTACTCTCCTGTAACGGTGAAGCGCGACGGACAGTATGTGGTTATCCCTGCCGACCAGGTGGCAAGTGAAATCGGCGTACGCCTGGAGTCTACCATCGGAATCTACGGCACCGGACTTACCGACGCCATCCCCGACGACTCCATCACAGCAGAATGGAAGCGGCAGAGCGAATACTTCAACTCCGTAGGCAAGACCAACGCCCTGAACCCTGCATACTGGAGCCAGGCTGACAACAAGTGGGTCAGCTACTACGTGAACAATGCTGGCGACAAAAAGCAGTATGTACGTCGCTACACCTACGCCATGAGCCGTGGACCTATCCTCGACGCAGCCGGAGCAAACGCCATCTGGAACATCACAAACGTGACCCGTCCGGACCGCCGCTACCACTACTTGAGCCTCGACGGCACCATCTATGCCAAGTCATCTATGGAAGACCCTGACGTTCAGGCTGGCTTCCCGGAATACATCAAGCAGATTGACCCGAACAACGCTCATCCTACATGGCACACAGACGACGTGAAGCAGAACATCTACAACTACCTGATGGCTAAGGACCTCGACCCGGAAATGTCAAGTTCTCAGTACAAGAACTTCATGATATGGCACCGCGGACTTGCCGTTCCTGCAGCCCGCAACACCAATACCGACCGCTTCAAACAGGGCATGAAGCTCTTCAAGGAAATCGGATGCGCCAACTGCCACCGTCCGTCATGGACCACCGGCGACGACAACATCCAGGACCCTAACGGCATCTTCAAAAACAACGACATGCCACGCTATCCTCACCAGAAGATATGGCCTTACACCGACTTCGTGCAGCACCGTCTCTTCATGGAGAACGACATCCGCACAGGCTGGTGCCGCACCACTCCACTCTGGGGCCGCGGACTCTCCAAGCTCTGCACAGGAGCCGAAGACCGTCTGCACGACTGCCGTGCACGCAACACCATGGAGGCTATCATGTGGCACGGCAACGCCAAGAGTGATGCTCGCTACGCTATCGAGAAGTTCCGCAACCTCTCAAAGACCGACCGTGACAACATCATTTTCTTCGTTGAGTCGATTTAGCAAACACTTTAATACAAACATGAGCGTCTTTACCGCCACCCATGCGGTGAAACGCTCATAAACCCAGCCGCACACTACCCTTTATATATAATAAGGTGGTGTGTGGCTTTTAAACCCTAAAAGCAACAACAGGAAACAAAGAATCAAAAATCCTTTGACCACGCACCAATGAAACATCTAAAGAATCTGATTCTCATCGTGGCGACAGCGATAATCCTCGTTCTCATTGCCACAACAATCATCGAAAGCAGCAAAGGCACACCCTTTGTACGCCAGAATATCTACAGCTCCCTGTGGTTCGTACTTCTGTGGGCAGCTCTTGCCGTGGCAGCCACATGCTACATCGTGCTCCGCAAACTGCACAGAACACCCATCGTATTCCTCATCCACGCCTCATTCCTGGTGATTCTCCTTGGAGCCTTTGCCTCATGGAACATGTCCGAAAGCGGCAATATCCATCTGCGCCATGGCGAATCAACAAACCTGATGAAGAACTCGGAGGGAGAACCTGAAGAACTCAGCTTCAAGGTGACGCTCAAAGACTTCAGCGTAGTAACTTATCCCGGCACCGACGCTCCGATGGACTACGTCACCACTCTCTCTGCCGACAACCACGACATCAAGGTGTCGATGAACAACATCGGCAGCTACCAAGGCTACCGTTTCATACAGTCGGGCTACGACAGCGATATGCAGGGCACCACGCTCATCCTCTACCACGACCCCTGGGGCATCGCCATAACATACTGCGGCTACGCCATGCTCTTCATATCGCTCATCGCCGCCATGTTCAGCAAGCGTACAAGAATACGCTCTCTCTACCGCAAAGCCCTTTCGCAGCAAGGCGCAAAAGCGCTCCTGCTTCTTCTGCTCCTCACAGCTCCAGCCATCGTCCCTTCTGCCAGCGCACAGGAAAGAGTGAAGATTGACAGCGACATCGCCGACGACCTGGGCAGAATCTGCGTGCTCTACAACAGCAGGATAACACCACTCAACACCGTTGCCACAAGCTTCGTCACCAAGCTCTGTGGCAAGTCCACCTGGGACGGGCTTTCCTCCACTCAGGTCTTTGCCGGATGGATATTCGACGTGCCCTATTGGGAAACGGTAAAGATGATAGAGATAAAAGACTCAAAAGCGCAGGAGCTGCTCGGCATCAGTGGTAAATGGGCTTCTTTCTCTGACTTCTGGGACTCATACAACAACTATAAGCTCGATGCTCCTCTGAAGGAAGCATACAAGAAGGGTGACACAAAACTACAGAAGCAGCTGCGCGACGCCGACGAGAAGTTCAACATCATCCGCATGCTCTATGGCGGAGAGATGCTGAAGATGTTTCCATACACAGACCGTCGTGGCAACATGCAATGGTTTGCCCCTGGCGAACCGCTCGGCAACATCTCGCTCGACGAAAAGGAACTGACGTTCATCAAAAAGTCGATGGACTATCTTGCCGAAAGCATCATAACCGGCGACAAAGCCCGTGCCGAAGAAATAGCAAAGAAAATATACAGCTACCAGCACGTAAGGGCTAAGTCTGTCGTACCCACCAAGTTCCGCATTCTCACGGAAATCCTCTACAACAGGATAAACACACAGCACTTTCCCGTCATACTCTACCTCACCATCTCGCTTCTGCTCGCCATAGTCTCTACGGTCAGCCTCAACAATAAGAAGCGCAAGGTAGCCTCAACCATCGGTAGCATACTCATCTGGGTGATGCTCGTCCACACCACTCTGCTGCTCGCCCTGCGCTGGTACGTCTCCAGCCATCTGCCTATGTCAAACGGCTACGAAACGATGCAGTTCATGGCGTGGGCAACGCTCATCGTCACTCTCCTCATGCAGAAACGCTTCCTGCCCATCAGGCAGTTTGGACCGTTACTATCGTCGTTCGCCCTGCTCGTGGCAATGATAACAGACGGCAATCCGCAAATCACACAGCTCATGCCAGTGCTGCAGTCACCCCTGCTCTCCGTTCATGTTATGGTGATTATGTTCTCCTACGCCCTTTTCGGTCTTATGGCGCTCATAGCCATACAGGGCATCGCCGCCCACTACCGCAGGGAGACGGAACAGGAAAGCCGCCTTGCCGCCCTCTCGCTGTTTCTGCTATATCCTGCCGTGGCTCTCATCGCCATCGGCATCTTCATCGGAGCCGTATGGGCAAACGTCAGCTGGGGTCGATACTGGAGCTGGGACTCCAAAGAGACATGGGCTCTCATCACGATGCTCATCTATTCTGCCCCTCTCCACAGCGACCTGAAATGGCTGCGAAGACCTCTCCACATCCACATCTACATGCTGTTGGCATTCCTCAGCGTACTAATGACATACTTCGGAGTGAACTATTTCCTCAGCGGCATGCACTCTTATGCATAAATCTGTAAGTGGTGGACATTAACATAAAAATGGGAAACGCAGGCTGCATACTTCATCAGTCTGCGTTTCTTTTCGTCTATAACTTCTTGCCTTGCCGTTAAGAACATCTACTATCATGTTGCAGCAATGTTTTTTCTGTTTATCGCTGTATATAAGTAGCACATCGTGATAAATATGGCTCATCCGATATTTGGAGTGATGTAAACAGGAGATTGTTTGAAACTATAGCTACAATATCACGTGTACAACTTTTTCTTAGCCAGTAGACTTTATCCAACATATCATAAGCCTATCAAACTCTCTCAATCAAGAAGTCAAACTGCCTCTCCCCCTTTAGATAAAATCCTCACGCTCGGAATATAGAATAAATTCTCTCTTCTCTCGCTTAATCGGATTTTTAGGGGAGACGGGAGAGGGGGTCCATAATGTAGAGCTTTGTATCTTTGGAATTACCGACCCCCTGTTGTTGTTTTGAAATTACCGACCCCCTCTATCTCCCCCTAAAGCGGGGAGGACCAGTTTGTCCGCATCTTGAGTGTCCTCGGAAGGTCTTCTGGATGTCTTGCAAGACCTTGTCAAAGTCTTGTAACTCCTTGTCAATAAGCCTTTTCCGCAAGCAAGCAAACTGCCTCTCCCCCTTTAGGGGAGACGGGAGAGAGGTAAGATAATGAGAGGCTCTTGCTTGGATATTACCGACCCCCTCTATCTCCCCCTAAAAATCCGATTAAGCGAGAGAAGAAGAAGCTTGTTTGTTCTTCCGAGCGTGAGGATTTTATCTAAAGCGGGGAGGACCAGTTTGTCCGTATCTTGAGGGTCCTCTTGAATGGTTTGCTAATTGTATTTTTATACAATTACGCTGTGAATATCCTATGCATAAAAACAGGAGATG
>OQVS01000113.1_pt1 | contig 42812 bp, 54 predicted proteins | sample 1691601 | NCBI WGS metagenome assembly OQVS01 (sample SAMN03418268, study PRJEB22391) | human gut metagenome | biome: human-gut; feature: organic feature; material: feces | host: Homo sapiens | place: Tanzania | collected 2013-01 | reverse complement strand
AAAAAGCCCGCCTTTTGAAAACGGCGGGCTTTTGTCTGATTAAGAAAAAGTGAAAAAAAACATTGTAAGGTTTATCTGTTTTCGCTAAAATATGTCTAAATTTTTTCGCAGGGCGACCAATTCCCGCGGTTTTTCTGAAAGGATTATTTTATGGCAGAAAACAAAATTCTTCCCGGAAGTACGGAAAAACTGGGCGCGACGTATGACGGAAAGGGCGTGAATTTCGCGCTGTTTTCCGAAAACGCGACAAAGGTCGAGCTTTGCCTGTTCGATGAGAACGAAAACGAAACGCGAATCGAATTGCCGAATCGATCCGAAGACGGCATCTGGTCGGGCTATCTGCCCGATGCAAAGCCGGGAATGCGCTACGGCTACCGCGTGGACGGACCGTACGATCCCGACCGCGGCATGCGCTTTAATCCGAACAAGCTGCTGATAGACCCCTACGCCCGTCAGTTGGACAGGGAATTTGAATGGAACGACGACTATCTGGCGTCCTACCCGAACGACAAAAAATCGAAAAACACGGCGGATACGGGGAAAATCGCGCCCAAGGCGATTATTCAAGATCCCGAAGCGCTGAAAGCCGTCGGAACGGTCGAAAAGCCGAACGTGCCGTGGAATCAAACCGTCGTCTATGAAACCCACGCCAAGGGCTTTACGATGAAACACCCCGACGTTCCCGAATCCGACAAGGGCAAATTCGCGGGGCTGGCAAATCCCGAAGTCATGAAATACATCGACGAACAAGGCATTTCTTCGGTCGAGCTTCTGCCCGTTCAGGCGTTCGCGACCGATCGCGCCGTTGCCGAAAAAGGATTGTCGAACTATTGGGGGTACGAGCCGATCGCCTATTTCGCGCCGCACCCCGATTACGGCGATCCCGTCGAATTTAAAAAAATGGTCAACGCCTATCACGCGGCGGGCAAGGAAGTCATCATGGACGTCGTCTACAACCATGTGGGCGAGGGCGACGCGCATACGCAGATGTTGAGCTTGAAAGGCATCGACAGCGCGTATTACTTTGTTCACAACCCGAATGACAAATCCGAATACCGTCAGGAAACGGGCTGCGGCAACGCGTTGGATATGACCAAGCCGATGGCGCGCCGTCTGGCGGTTGATTCTTTGCGTTTTTGGGCGGAGGAAATGGGGGTTGACGGTTTCCGCTTCGATCTGGCGACCGTCATGGGGCGCGGACGCGAAGGCGATCCCGCCAACCGCGACTTTGACAAGAATCACCCGTTCTATCAGGCGTTGAAAGCCGATCCCGTCCTGTCGAAATGCAAATTGATCGCCGAGCCGTGGGATTGCTGCGGCGGCGGTTATCAGGTCGGCAATTTCCAGAAAAACTGGATGCAGTGGAACGACCGTTTCCGCGACGACACCCGCCGCTTCTGGTGCGGGAACGAGGGATTCGCCGCCAAAATGGCGCAGCGCATGACCGCGTCCGACGATTTGCGGAACGAAGGCGAAAAAATGTCGCCGTCCGTCAACTTTGTGACGGCGCACGACGGCTTTACCGCCAAAGACCTGTGGTCGTACGAACAGAAACACAACGAAGCCAATCCGTGGCACAATCAGGACGGCGCGAATCAAAACTTCGGGCGCAACTGGGGACACGAAGGCTATCGGGACGAGGGATTGGACGAGTTCCGCAATAAGATGGTGCGCAATCTGCAGGCGACTTTGCTGATGGCTTCGGGCGTGCCGATGCGTTTGGCGGGCGACGAGTTCAACCGTTCGCAAAACGGCAACAACAACCCGTATTGCCAGGACAACGAAACAAGCTGGGTGAACTGGGACAAGCTGACCGACCGCGACGTTAAATCCGCTGAAATGGTCGGCTTTATGACGAAACTGCGCCGCGACCACCCCGTTTTGGGCAACGTCGATTACTTTGACGGACAGCCCGTTGACGACAAAGGAACGAAAGACATCACTTTCATCCGTCCCGACGGGCAAGAGATGACAAGCGGCGACTGGCAGCCGTTTGCCAAGACGCTGTCCTATGTTTTGGCGGGCGAAAAGGCGAAAAAGGACGGCAAGCCCGCTGACGACGATTTTATGATTATCATGAACGCGCACAACGGCGAAGTCGATTTCAGAACGCCGCCCGCGCCGAACGGTCAACGCTGGGAGGTCGCTTTTGACACCGCGCATTTGGGCGTTGAAAAACTGCCCGTCGAACAGCGTGTGGTCAAGGACGGCAACTATCGCGCCCAGCCTCATTCCATGGTTGTTTTGCAGGCGGTGCGCGAAGAAAACCGCCAAAAACAGCGGCAGAATCAGACTGCGAGCGTTCTGGCGCAGATGAAAAACAAGCATTTTTCAAGGTAAAAAAACGGGTGCCGAACGTGCGTCGCGCCGGAAGTTCGGGGCGTTTGCGCGTCGAACGGCACCTTTTTTGCAACGCGTGTCCGTCCGGTCGTCCGATGTCGAAAAAGCGCAACGGTGACGTCCGTCTTTTCCTTGTTTGAAAACATCGGAAAAACAATGGGAAAGTTTGAAAAAATCGTTTATTTCCCTTGACTCTGACGGGGTTATTTGTCATATTCACTTTGAAAAAGTGACGGGTGAGGGGACGCGTATCTCTGCATCGCGCCGCTTTTAAGAGTTTGAAAACGGCTGTTTTCAGCCATTTTTAAAGGTTAGCTTTTCGGTTCGGTCGCAGAGACTGGAATCGAGTAAGTGTGTTGTAACGGTTAGATAGGAAAGAGGAATTTAATGCCTACGATTAACCAATTAATTCGCAGTCCGCGTAAGCCGCGTATCAAACGCAATAAAGCTCCCGCTTTGCAGGCTTGCCCGCAGAAGCGCGGCGTTTGCACGCGTGTTTATACAACGACTCCGAAAAAGCCGAACTCCGCTTTGCGTAAAGTCGCGCGCGTTCGTTTGACCAACAGTGCTGAAGTTTTAAGCTACATTCCCGGCGAAGGACATAACTTGCAGGAACACTCTGTTGTTCTGATCCGCGGCGGTCGTGTAAAGGACTTGCCCGGCGTTCGTTACCATATCATTCGCGGCACGCTGGATACGCAGGGTATTGCCGCCCGTCGTCAGAGCCGTTCTTTGTACGGCGCGAAGCGTCCTAAGTAATAGAAAGGAAAGATTATGTCTCGTCGTCACGCTGCAGTAAAACGTGAAATCGTCCCCGACGCCAAATACGGCGACGTGGTCGTTGCTAAATTTATGAACTGCGTCATGTTGCATGGCGCGAAAGCCACCGCTGAAAAGATCGTCTACGGCGCTCTGGATCGTGTGGCTGAAAAAACCAAACAGGAACCCTTGAAGGCTTTTAACGACGCTTTGGATAACGTGAAGCCCGCCGTTGAAGTTCGTTCCCGCCGTGTCGGCGGCGCGACCTATCAGGTTCCCGTCGAAGTCCGTCCGGACAGAAAACAGGCTTTGGCGATTCGCTGGATCATCGCCGCCGCGCGCAACCGTTCCGAACAAACGATGGAACAGCGTTTGGCAGGCGAATTCATGGACGCTTTGTCCAACAAGGGTGCCGCCGTTCGCAAACGTGAAGAAACGCATCGCATGGCGGAAGCTAACAAGGCTTTCTCGCATTATCGTTGGTAATCAGTTAGAGAAGGTTTTTGTGTAATGGCTCGTACAACCCCCATTGAAAAATATCGCAATATCGGCATCATGGCGCACATTGACGCCGGTAAAACGACGACAACCGAACGTATTCTGTACTATACCGGCAAGTCCCACAAAATCGGCGAAGTCCACGACGGCGCCGCGACCATGGACTTTATGGTGCAGGAACAGGAACGCGGTATTACGATTCAGTCTGCGGCGACGACGTGCTTTTGGCGCGGTCACCGTCTGAACATCATCGATACCCCGGGGCACGTCGACTTCACGGTCGAAGTTGAACGTTCTCTGCGCGTCTTGGACGGCGCGGTCGCCGTTTTCGACGGCGTCGCCGGTGTCGAACCGCAGTCCGAAACCGTTTGGCGTCAGGCCGACAAGTACAAAGTTCCCCGTATCTGCTTCGTCAACAAGATGGACCGTATCGGCGCGAACTTCCTGCGTGCCGTCGGCATGATCAAAGAACGTCTGGGCGCCACGCCCATCGTGATGACGTTGCCGATCGGCGCCGAATCCGAATTTGCGGGTGTTGTCGACGTTTTGAACAAACGTTCGATCATCTGGAACGGCGAACATCTGGGCGCCGAATTCACTTACGGTGAAGTTCCCGCCGATTTGAAGGAATTGACCGACAAGTACCATGCCGAAATGGTCGAAACCGTCGTCGAACAGGACGATCAGGCGATGGAAGACTACTTGGAAGGCAAGGAAATCTCTTTGGAAACGTTGCAGAAGTGCATTCGCAAAGGCACGATTTCCATGAGCTTCGTCCCCGTCCTGTGCGGTTCTTCGTTCAAAAACAAAGGCGTTCAGCCGATGTTGGACGCGGTCGTCGATTATCTGCCGTCCCCGTTGGACATTCCGCCCGTCGTTTGCACGACTCCGAAAGGCGAGGAAGCCATTCGTCACGCGACGGACGACGAACCCTTGGCTGCTTTGGCGTTCAAGATCATGAACGACCCGTTCGTCGGTTCTTTGACGTTCGCCCGTATCTATTCGGGGACGATGACCGCCGGTTCGTATGTTCTGAACTCCGTCAAGGAAAAGAAAGAACGTATCGGTCGTATGCTGTTGATGCACGCGAACCATCGTGAAGAAATCAAAGAAGCCAACGCCGGCGATATCGTCGCTTTGGTCGGTTTGAAGGAAACCACGACGGGTGAAACGCTGTGCGCCGACAACGCGCCGGTCATCTTGGAAAAGATGGAATTCCCCGAACCCGTTATCGAAGTCGCCGTCGAACCGAAAACGAAAGTCGACGTCGAAAAAATGGGCTTGGCTTTGAACCGTTTGGCGATGGAAGACCCGTCGTTCCGCGTCGCTTCCGATGCGGAAAGCGGACAGACCATCATCAAAGGCATGGGCGAATTGCATTTGGAAATCATTGTCGACCGTTTGAAACGCGAATTCAAGGTTGACGCGAATGTCGGCGCTCCGCAGGTTGCTTACCGTGAAACGATTTCTCAGACGTATGAAATCGACTACACGCACAAAAAGCAGTCCGGCGGTTCGGGTCAGTTCGCCCGCGTCAAGATTCGCTTCGAACCGTTGGAACCGGGTTCGGGATTTATCTTTGAAAACACCGTCGTCGGCGGCAATGTTCCCAAAGAATACATTCCGGGCGTTGAAAAAGGTTTGCGCGCCGCCATGGAAACGGGCGTTATCGCCGGCTTCCCCTGCACGGACTTTAAAGCGAACCTGTTTGACGGTGCTTATCACGATGTCGACTCTTCGACGATGGCTTTCGAAATCGCGGCTCGCGCGGCTTTCCGCGAAGGCATTGCAAAGGCGAAACCCAAGCTGTTGGAACCGATTATGAAAGTGGAAGTTGTCACCCCCGAAGATTACATGGGCGACATCATCGGCGACTTGAACAGCCGCCGCGGTCAGGTTTCCGGCATGGATCAGCGCGGCAACGCCCGTGTGATCGACGCGACTGTTCCTCTGTCCTCTATGTTCGGATATGTGAACACGCTTCGTTCCATGAGCCAGGGACGCGCCCAGTACTCGATGGTGTTCTCGCACTATGCGGAAGTACCGGCGAATGTCGCTGAAGAAATCAAAGCCAAAGTTAACGGTTAAAAATTTGGAGTTTTAAATAAAATGGCAAAAGAGAAGTTTGAAAGAACGAAGCCGCATTGCAATATCGGCACGATTGGTCACGTAGACCACGGCAAGACGACGTTGACGGCGGCGATTACGAAAGTGTTGGCGAAGAAGGGCGAAGCGCAGTTTGTCGATTACGCGAACATCGACAAGGCGCCGGAAGAACGCGCACGCGGCATCACGATCAACACGTCGCACGTTGAATACGAAACGGACAAGCGTCACTACGCGCACGTTGACTGCCCGGGGCACGCGGACTATGTTAAGAACATGATTACGGGTGCTGCGCAGATGGACGGTGCGATTTTGGTTGTTTCCGCTGCTGACGGTCCCATGCCTCAGACCCGCGAACACATTCTGTTGGCGCGTCAGGTTGGCGTTCCCGCGCTGGTCGTGTACATGAACAAAGTCGACCAGGTCGACGATCCGGAATTGCTGGAATTGGTCGAAATGGAAATCCGCGACCTGTTGTCGTCGTATGACTTCCCGGGCGACGAAATCCCCATCATCAAAGGATCCGCGCTGGCGGTTCTGGAAGACGGCGACCCGAAGATCGGCGAAGACTCCATCATCGAATTGATGAAAGCGGTCGACGATTACATTCCGCAGCCGGAACGTCCGAAGGACAAGCCGTTCCTGATGCCGATTGAAGACGTTTTCTCGATTTCAGGTCGTGGTACGGTTGTGACGGGTCGTGTAGAACGCGGCGTCATCAAAGTAGGCGACACCATCGAAATCGTCGGTATCAAACCGACGCAGACGACGACGTGCACGGGCGTTGAAATGTTCCGCAAGTTGCTGGATCAGGGCGAAGCGGGCGACAACATCGGCGTGTTGCTGCGCGGCACGAAACGCGAAGACGTTGAACGCGGACAGGTTTTGGCGGCTCCGAAATCCATCACGCCGCACAAGGTGTTCGAATCGAAGTGCTACATTTTGACGAAGGAAGAAGGCGGACGTCATACGCCGTTTTTCTCGAACTATCGTCCTCAGTTTTACTTCCGCACGACGGACGTGACGGGAACGATCGAACTGGAACCGGGCGTTGAAATGGTGATGCCGGGCGACAACGTCCACATCAAAGTCAGCCTGATTACGCCGATCGCCATGGACGAAGGTTTGCGCTTCGCGATTCGCGAAGGCGGTCGCACCGTCGGCGCCGGCGTCGTCTCTAAAATCATTGAGTAACAGAGGAAATTGATCATGGAAGGTCAAAATATTAGAATTCGCCTGAAAGCTTTCGACCATCGGTTGCTGGATCAGTCGACTCGCGAGATCGTAAACACGGCAAAACGCACTGGAGCGCAAATTTGTGGTCCTATCCCCTTGCCAACTCGCATAGAAAAGTTTACAGTGAACCGTTCGCCGCACGTTGATAAGAAGTCGCGCGAACAGTTTGAAATCCGCACTCATAAACGGGTGCTTGACATCATCGATCCGACTCCGCAGACGGTTGATGCTTTGATGAAGCTCGATTTGGCTGCCGGTGTTGACGTCGAAATTAAACTTTAAAGGATAAAAGAGCCATGCGTAGTGGTCTTATCGCTGAAAAAATGGGCATGACTCGCCTCTTTACGGAAGACGGGACTCACGTTCCCGTCACCGTTTTGAAGGTTGAGGGATGCGAAGTCGTCTCTGTCCGCACAAAGGACAAAGACGGTTATGTCGCGCTGCAGTTGGGTTTTGGTAAAACAAAGGCAAACCGTGTTTCCAAATCGGTTCGTGGCCACTTTGCCAAAGCCAACGTCGAATTGAAGCGCAAACTGGTTGAATTCCGGGTTAGTGAGGATTGCGTCCTTAACCCCGGCGATGAATTGTCCGCCAATCATTTCATTGCGGGTCAGTTCGTCGATGTCGTCGGCACCTCCGTCGGTAAGGGGTTTGCCGGTGCTATGAAACGTCACAACTTTGCCGGACTTGAAGCTACACACGGTGTTTCCATTTCTCACCGTTCGTTGGGGTCCACGGGTAACCGTCAGGATCCGGGTCGTGTCTTCAAGGGAAAGAAAATGGCTGGACATTTGGGTGCCGAACGCGTCACCGTCCAGAACCTGAAAGTCGTCGCGACCGACGCCGACCGTGGTCTGATCATGGTCAAAGGCGCCGTCCCGGGATTTGAAGGGGCTTTTGTTTTGATTAAAGACGCCGTGAAGAAAGCTCTTCCCGAAAACGTTCCCATGCCTGCGGGTTTGAAAGCCAAGGCTGCCGTTGCGGAAGAAAAGGTCGCGGCTTCTGATGAAGTGAAGGAATAAGGGCGATGAAATGTGATATCGTCAATCTGGATAACCAGAATGTTGGTTCGATGGAACTGGCGGACAGCGTTTTCGCCGTTGAAGTCCGCGCCGACATTTTGAGCCGAGTCGTCAACTGGCAGCTGGCGAATCGTCGTGCGGGGACGCACAAGACGAAAACCATCGCCGAAGTCAGCGGCACGACGAAAAAACCCTACAAGCAAAAAGGGACGGGCAACGCCCGCCAGGGTTCGTTGCGCGCCACGCAGTTCCGCGGCGGCGGCATCAGCTTCGGTCCGGTCGTCCGTTCTCATGAGCAGGATCTGCCGAAGAAAATCCGTCGTTTGGGCATGCGTTGCGCTTTGTCCGCAAAGGCGAAGGACGGCAAGCTGGTCGTTGTTGACGCTCTGAAAATGCAGGAAGTGAAAACGAAAGACCTGCTGTCCAAAATGGAAAAAATGGGCTTGTCTTCCGCGTTGTTCATCGGCGGCGCCGAATTGGACGACAATTTTTCCATGTCCGCGCGCAACATCGTCGGTGTCGACGTTCTGCCGCAGCAGGGTGCCAACGTCTATGACATTTTGCGCCGCGATACCTTGGTTCTGACCAAAGAAGCCGCGGAAAACTTGGAGGCTCGACTGAAATGAGTAAACCGGAAATTACAGTGACGGAAAAAATGTACGACACGCTGTTGCGTCCCGTCATCACGGAAAAAGCCATGAAATCTTCCGAAAACGGGCAGGTGACTTTCCGTATTCCGTTGACGGCTACGAAAACCGAAGTCAAAGCGGCTGTTGAAGCTTTGTTCGGCGTAAAGGTTAAATCTGTCAACACCGTTCGCACCAACGGAAAAACGAAACGTTTCCGCGGCGAAGTCGGAAAACGCAGCGATTTCAAAAAAGCGATCGTTACGTTGGCAGAAGGTCAGAATATTGATTTTACGACGGGAGTTTAAGAGATGGCTTTGAAAACTTTTAAAGGGGTTACTCCCAGCCGCAGACACCTCGTTCTGGTTGAACGCGGCGATCTGTACAAAGGCGGTCCCGTTAAGGAATTGACCGAAGGTTTGACGAAAACCGGCGGTCGCAACAATCAGGGACGCATCACCAGCCGTCGTATGGGCGGCGGTCATAAACGCCGCTATCGTTTCATTGATTTCAGACGCGACAAATTCGATGTCGTCGCTACGGTGGAACGTCTGGAATACGATCCGAACCGCACGGCTTTCATCGCGTTGGTCAAATATGAAGACGGCGAACGTTCTTATATTTTGGCTCCGCAGCGTCTGCAGGTCGGCGATACGGTTGTTTCCGGCGAAAAGGTCGATATCAAACCGGGTAACGCCATGCTGTTGAAAAACATGCCCGTCGGCACGGTCGTTCACAACATTGAACTGAACCCCGGTCGCGGCGGTCAGGTCGCCCGTTCCGCGGGTTGCTATGCCCAGCTGATCGGTAAAGACGCCGGCTATGCTCAGTTGCGTTTGAACTCGGGCGAATTGCGTCTGGTTCGCGGCGAATGTCTGGCGTCCGTCGGCGCGGTTTCGAATCCCGACAAACAGAACGAAAACGGCGGCAAAGCCGGTCGGTCGCGCTGGTTGGGCGTTCGTCCTTCCGTCCGCGGCGTCGCGATGAACCCTGTCGATCACCCGTTGGGTGGTGGTGAAGGTCGTTCTTCGGGCGGTCGTCATCCGGTCACCCCGTGGGGCAAGTGCACCAAGGGCAAGAAGACTCGCACAAACAAGAAGACCAATGTCTTTATTATGCGCAGTCGTCATGCTTCGAAGAAAAAAGCTTAATTAGGAGGGTAGTAGATTATGTCTCGTTCCGTTTGGAAAGGCCCCTTTGTTGACGGTTACCTTCTGACAAAAGCAGAAAAGGTACGTGAATCGGGTCGAAATGAAGTCATCAAGACTTGGTCGCGCCGTTCAACCATTCTTCCGCAATTTGTGGGTTTGACTTTTGGCGTTTATAACGGTAAAAAGTTTATTCCCGTCCTCGTCACCGAAAACATGATCGGGCACAAGATGGGCGAATTCGCCCCGACGCGCACGTTCAACGGTCACGCGGGCGACAACAAAGCCAAGAAGGGCTAAGAACATGGTAGCGAAAAAAGAAATGAAAACAGCCAAAGCTTGCGCCAGCACGATTCGCAGTAGCACGCGTAAATTAAATGTCGTTGCCGCTTCGATTCGCGGTATGGAAGTCGGAAAAGCCCTGTCTCAGCTGAGCTTTTCTCCGCGCCGCGTCGCAGGTGAAGTGAAAAAAGTATTGCAGTCGGCGATTGCCAATGCCGAAAACAATCACAACATGGACGTTGATAAACTGGTGGTCGCCGAAGCTTATGTCGGCAAGGCGCTGGTGATGAAACGTTGGCAGGCTCGCGCTCGCGGTCGCGCCGGTCGTGTTGAAAAGATGTTTTCCAATCTGACAGTTGTTGTACGCGAAAACGAGGAGAACCGTTAAAATGGGGCAGAAAGTTAACCCGATTGGTTTGCGTTTGGGAATTAACCGCACGTGGGATTCCCGTTGGTTTGCTGACGCTGATTACGCCAAACAGCTTCACGAAGACTTCAAGATTCGCAATTTCTTGAAGAAAAAGTTGGCTTTGGCGGGCATCAGCCGCGTGATTGTCGAACGTCCGGCTAAAAAAGCCCGCATTACGATTCATTCCGCGCGTCCCGGTGTCGTCATCGGCAAAAAAGGACAGGATATTGACGCTCTGAAAAACGATCTGCAAAAAATGACGGGCGGCGAAGTCTATCTGAATATCGTTGAAGTCAAAAAACCCGACTTGGACGCTCAGTTGGTCGCCGAAAGCATTGCGCAGCAGTTGGAACGCCGTGTTTCTTTCCGCCGTGCGATGAAACGTTCCGTTCAGTCCGCCATGCGTCAGGGTGCGGAAGGTATCCGCATTAACTGCGGCGGTCGTCTGGGCGGCGCCGAAATCGCCCGTACCGAATGGTACAGAGAAGGTCGTGTTCCGTTGCATACGCTGCGTGCGGATGTGGATTACGGAACCTCCACCGCGCATACGACATACGGCGCTTGCGGTGTCAAAGTCTGGATTTTCAAAGGCGAAATTCTGGCTCATGACCCGATGGCGCAGGATAAACGTCTGTCGGACGCTCAACGCTAAGAAAGGACAAGTGAGAGATGTTAAGTCCTAAGAGAACAAAATTCCGCAAGCAATTCAAAGGTCGTATTCACGGCGTTGCCAAAGGCGGAACGACGCTGGCTTTCGGATCGTTCGGTCTGAAAGCCATGGAGCCGGAACGTGTGACGGCTCGTCAGATTGAAGCGGCTCGTCGCGCGATCGTGCGCCACATGAAACGTCAGGGACGTTTCTGGTTGCGCATGTTCCCCGATGTTCCCGTTTCGAAAAAGCCCCCTGAAGTCCGTCAGGGGAAAGGGAAGGGTAATCCCGAATTTTGGGTTTGCCGCATTAAACCGGGTCGCATCATGTTTGAAATTGACGGCGTATCCGAAAAGACTGCGCGCGAAGCTTTCGATTTAGCTGCCGCTAAACTGCCGATTAAGGCGCGTTTCGTTTCCCGCAGCGTTGTTGAGGAGGCGTAAGCTATGGCTAAAATTAAAGATTTGCGTGCTAAAACCGATGATCAGCTGAACGAACAGATCATTGCCCTGAAAAAAGAAGGCATGAACTTGCGCTTTCAGCAAACCAGCGGTCAGCTGACGAATACCGCGCGTATGGGTCAGGTGAAACGCGAAGTCGCTCAGATCAAGACGATCTTGGCTGAACGCAAAACGGGGTCTAAGGAGTAATAAAGATGCCCAAACGTATTTTGCAGGGTGTTGTCGTCAGCGACAAAATGGACAAGACGGTCGTCGTCAAGGTCGAACGCCGCGTCATGCACCCGATTTATAAAAAATTCATCCGGCGTTCCAAAAAGTACGCCGCTCATGACGAACTCAACCAGTTCAAGGTCGGCGATGTTGTCCGCATTCGCGAATGCGTCCCCGTTTCCAAGTCCAAAACTTGGGAAGTTCTGGTTGATGCCGGTTAAACGGGAAAGTAGAGGATTTATCCCATGATTCAAATGCAAAGCAACCTGGATGTCGCTGATAACTCGGGCGCGCGCAAAGTGCAGTGCGTAAAGGTATTAGGTGGATCCAAACGTAAGACGGCATCTGTCGGCGACGTTATTGTTGTTTCTATTAAAGAAGCGATACCGCGCGGACGTGTCAAAAAGGGTGATGTTCACCGTGCGGTTATCGTGCGTACCAAAAAGGAAATCCGTCGTGCGGACGGCAGCGCAATCAGATTTGATTCCAACGCCGCCGTTCTGATCAACAAAGACGGCGAACCCATCGGTACCCGTATTTTTGGCCCGGTGACCAGAGAATTGCGTGCGAAGAAATATATGAAAATTATTTCTTTGGCGCCCGAAGTAATCTAAGTTTAGAGGGTCAGAAATGAAGATCAAAAAAGGTGACCAGGTCATTGTGACGACCGGTCGTGACAAAGGCAAGCAGGGCGAAGTCCTGCGCGCCATGCCCAAGACCAACAAAGTGGTCGTCCAGGGCGTCAATATCGTCAAACGCCATACGCGTCCTTCGCAGACGAATGCCGGCGGCATTATTTCGAAGGAAGCTCCGATTGACGTTTCCAATGTGGCTTTAATCGATCCGGAAACGGGCAAGGCGACGCGCGTCGGCTTCAAAGTCGTTGACGGCGAAAAAGTCCGCGTTGCGAAAAAGTCCGGCAAAGTTATCGCCGCGAAATAATGAGGAGTAGGTGATATGGCAAGACTGTATGATCATTACAAAAACGTAATCCGTCCCAAACTGGAAAAGGAATTCGGTTATAAAAACCAGATGGAAATTCCCCGTTTGGAAAAAATCGTCATTAACATGGGCGTCGGTCGCGACGCCGTTGAAGACCGCAAAGCGGTTGACGCCGCCGTTCGCGATTTGACCGCCATTTCCGGTCAGAAGCCTGTCGTGACGCATGCGAAAAAATCCATCGCCGCTTTTAAGTTGCGCGAAGGAATGCCGATCGGCTGCAAAGTCACCCTGCGTCGCGAACGCATGTATGAATTTCTGGATCGTCTGGTCACGATGGCGTTGCCGCGTGTGCGAGATTTTCGCGGAATTTCAAATAAAAGCTTTGACGGCAAGGGAAACTATGCTATGGGTTTGAAGGAACAGATCGTTTTCTTGGAAATCGATTACGATTCTGTTGATAAAATTCGTGGTTTGGATATAGTGTTCTGCACATCGGCCAAAACCGACAAGGAAGCGAAGGCTCTGCTCGCCGGTTTCGATATGCCGTTTGCAAAATAACTTGAGCGATTGGAGAACAAAGAAATGGCAAAAACAAGCGCTGTCGAACGCAATAAGAAACGTGAACGCCTGGCTAAGCAGTACAAAGCCCGCCGTGACGCTCTTAAAGCGAAGATCAAAGACCGCTCGGTTTCCGAAGAAGAACGCTTTGAAGCCGTGTTGAAGCTGGCCGAATTGCCCCGCAATTCGTCCGCCACACGCGTTCATCTGCGTTGTGAATTGACAGGTCGTTCTCGCGGTAATTACCGCAAGTTCAAACTGTCGCGTGTTGTGTTGAGGGACTTGGCCTCGAACGGTCAGATCCCCGGCATGGTTAAGTCTAGTTGGTAACATCAGGTTAGGTAAGGAGATACTACCATGTCATTTTCCGATCCGTTGGGAGATATGCTGACCCGTATTCGTAACGGTCAGCAGGCTCGCAAGAGCGACATTACGGTGCCGGCTTCGAAACTGCGCGAAAACGTGCTGGAAGTTTTGAAGCGTGAAGGGTTCATTCGCGATTATTCGCGTGTGAACGTCCGCAAAGGCATCGACGAAATCAAAGTTGAACTGAAATATTTTGAAGGCCGTCCGGTCATCAGCGAAATCGCCCGCGTTTCCACGCCGGGACGTCGCGTCTATTCCCGTGTTAAGGATTTGCAGAAATTCTATAACGGGTTGGGTATTTCCGTTCTGTCGACGCCGCAGGGCGTCATGTCGGATCACGAAGCTCGTCAAGCCAATGTCGGCGGCGAAGTTTTGTGCAAAGTGTTCTAAGAGGGGAGTTTAAACATGTCTCGTGTTGGTAAATACCCTGTCATCGTTCCCGCGGACGTTACGGTTGACGTTAAAGGTCAGCACGTCAAGGTCAAAGGGAAGCTGGGCGAATTGGAATATACGGCTGCCGACGACGTCGATTTGAAGTTTGAAGACAACAAACTGTGGGTTTCCCCGCGCAAATCCGAAACCGGCATCAATCGTTCCTCTTGGGGGACGACCCGCGCCCGTTTGAACAATCTGGTCAAAGGCGTTCACGACGGTTTTTCCAAAAAATTGGAAATCAACGGCGTCGGCTACAAAGCGCAGGTTCAGGGAAAAATTCTGAAAATGAGCTTGGGCTTCAGCCATGATGTCGATTTTGAAATTCCCGCCGGATTGAAAGTCGCTTGCGCGACGCCGACGAATGTCGAAATTTCCGGTGTGGACAAACAGATCGTCGGTCAGTTCGCCGCGGTTATTCGCGCCAAACGCCCGCCTGAACCCTACAAAGGAAAAGGCATCAAGTACGAGGGTGAATACATCCTGCGTAAAGAAGGTAAGAAGAAGTAAGAGGGAACGAAAATGAGCAAGGCAAGAATCCAATTTGAAGGCCGTCGTATCCGTACCCGTGCTTCCCTGCGGCGTAAATCCGCCGGACGTGTGCGTTTGTCCGTATTCCGTTCGGGATTGCATATTTACGGTCAGGTTATCGACGACAAGGAAGGCAAGACTTTGGCTGCCGCTTCCACGATTGAAAAAGAAGTCAAGGCTTCGTTGAAAAGTGGCGCTACGGTCGCCGCCGCCGCCGTTGTCGGCAAGCTGATTGCGGAACGCGCTCTGGCTGCCGGTGTCAAGGAAGTCGTCTTTGATCGTGGCGGATATGTCTATCACGGTCGCGTGAAGGCTTTGGCGGAAGCCGCCCGTGAAGCCGGTTTGTCATTCTAATAGGAAATGTAATTATGGCACGTACACCTAATACAGAACGCCGCCGCGGCGGCGAAAAAGAACGCGAAAACGATCGGGAACGCGCTGATTTGCGCAATGATCGCGATCGCGAAATGGACGAAATCGTTGACAAGCTTGTGTATGTCAACCGCGTCGCGAAGACCGTTAAAGGCGGTCGTCGCATGGCGTTTGCCGCTTTGGTCGTTGTCGGCGATCAGAAAGGTCGCGTCGGTTTTGCTTCCGGCAAAGCCCGCGAAGTTCCCGAAGCGATTCGCAAAGCCACCGAAAAAGCGAAACACGAAATGTTCCGAGTCCCGTTGCGTGAAAACCGCACGTTGCATCATGACGTTCGCGGCAGATTCGGTGCCGGTGAAGTTGTTCTGAGAACGGCTCCCGCCGGTACGGGAATCATCGCCGGCGGTCCCATGCGCGCCGTTTTCGAAACGATGGGCATTCAGGACATCGTTGCGAAGTCGATCGGTTCGCAGAATCCGCACAACATGATCAAGGCGACGTTCGCCGCTTTGAAGATGGTCAGCTCTCCGCGCATGGTCGCCGCCAAACGCGGCAAGAAAGTCGGCGATTTGATCGTTGCCCGCGATGGTGCCAACGCCGTCGCCGTGAAGGAGTGAGATGATGACCGAACAAGCGAAGACGATTAAAGTCAAACAGACCGGAAGCATCATCGGCGCGACGAAAGTTCAGCGTGCTACGATGTTGGGCTTGGGTCTGAAAAAGATGAATGCTGAAAAAGTGCTGCAGGATACGCCTGCCGTACGCGGTATGATCGCAAAGGTCGCCCATCTGGTGACTGTGGTTGAAGACTGAACGGTTTGCGCGCCGTTTGAATTCGAGACGGCGCGCGCCGATTTACTTAAAGCGAGTTAAAAATATGAAACTGAATGAAATTCGTGATAACGACGGCGCCCGCAAAGGTCGTATGCGCATTTGCCGCGGTATTGGCAGCGGCAAAGGAAAAACCGGCGGTCGCGGCGGAAAAGGTCAGACGGCTCGTACAGGCGTGGCGATTAACGGTTTCGAAGGCGGTCAGATGCCTCTTTACCGTCGTTTGCCGAAACGCGGCTTCAATAACATTTTCGCGAACAAGTACGCGGAAATCAATTTGGGGTGTTTGCAGGCGGCGATCGACAAGGGCGTCGTGGACGCTTCCAAAGAGATTGATATTGATGTTTTGCGCGCCGCTGGCGTTGTGAAACAGGCTTTTGACGGTTTGCGTCTGCTGGGTAACGGCGAACTGACCGCGAAAGTGACCATCAAGGTCGTCGGATCCACGGAAGCCGCCAAAGCGGCTGTCGAAAAAGTCGGCGGTCAGGTTATCATCGCCGAATAACCGAAGTCTGAAAATTTGCAAAAGAGGGGAAGCCCCTCTTTTGCGCGTTTTAATTTATTATCAGTGGAAAATGAACATGGCTCCTCAAACGCAAAAAATGGCAAACGGTTTAGGATGGGAAACTTTTGCGAAAGCGACCGATCTGCAAAAACGTCTTTTGTTCACGCTGGGGGCTATGGTTGTTTATCGTTTGGGGACGTTTATTCCCCTGCCCGGAATTAACGCTACGGTTTTGGAAGACATCTTTTCCAGACAGGCCGGCGGTATTCTGGGAATGTTCAATATGTTCACGGGCGGCGCGTTGTCCCGTATGACTTTATTTGCTTTAAACATTATGCCGTACATTTCGGCGTCCATTATCGTTCAGCTGGCGGCGTCGGTTTTGCCGTCCCTGATCGCTTTGAAAAAAGAGGGCGAATCGGGACAGCGTAAAATGACGCAATACACGCGTTATTTGACGGTTTTGATTACGATTGTTCAAGCCTACGGTTTGGCAATCGGGCTGGAAGCCACGGTCGGTTCCGCCGGAACGTCCGCCGTTTTGAATCCGGGGGCGTGGTTCCGTTTCACAACGGTCGTTTCGTTGCTGGGCGGCACGATGTTCATCGTATGGCTGGGCGATCAGATTACGGCGCGCGGCGTCGGAAACGGTTCGTCGCTGATTATTACCGCCGGTATCGTCGCCGGCATTCCGATGGGGTTGGCGCAGACGTTTGAGCTGGCGCGCGCGGGATCGCTGTCGACGTTCGCTTTGTTTGCGATTTTGTTGATCGCTTTGGCTTTGGTGTGGTTCGTTGTGTTTTTTGAACGCGCGCAGCGCCGCATTCTGGTGCAGTATCCGAAGCGTCAAATGGGCGGTCGCATGATGAACAGCGAAAGTTCGCATCTGCCGTTGAAACTGAATCCGACGGGGGTTATTCCGCCGATTTTCGCCAGTTCGCTTTTGTTATTGCCGATGTCGATCGTAAGCATGTCCGTCAACAGCGGCAACAACGCCGATTGGCTGGTGTCCCTGTCGTCGATTTTGGCGCATGGTCAGCCTGTTTATCTGGCGCTTTATGCCGCGCTGATTATCTTTTTCACGTTCTTTTACACGGCGGTCGTGTTCAATCCAGAAGACACGGCTGACAATCTGAAACGTCAGGGCGGTTTTATCGCGGGGATTCGTCCGGGAAAAAGCACGGCGGAATATCTGGACTATGTGCTGACGCGTCTGACGGTTCTGGGATCTTTGTATTTGGCGGTGATTTGCTGTTTTCCCGAAATCATGATCGCGAAATATTCCGTTCCGTTCATTTTGGGCGGCACGACGTTGTTGATTGTTGTTTCCGTGACGATGGATTTTGCGACGCAAATCCAGTCGCATCTGATCGCGTATCAATACGAAGGATTGATGCGTAAAGCCAAGCTTAAGGGACGTTTGAAGTGATCAGCAACGGCAAGCACCTTGTTTTAATGGCTCCTCCCGGGGGCGGTAAGGGAACACAGGCGCGTTTGTTGCGTGATCGGCTGAACATACCCCATCTGTCGACGGGCGAAATGTTGAGAAACGCCGGGCGGGCGGGAACGCCGGTCGGTTTGCAGGCGAAAGCCTTGATTGACAAGGGAAACTTTGTTCCCGACGAAATGATTATTTCGATTATTTCGGAACGTCTGGACGAACCCGATTGCAAAGAGGGGTTTATTCTGGACGGTTTTCCGCGGACTTTGCCGCAGGCAAAAGCGTTGGACGAACTGCTGTTTGAAAAAGGGCGGCGTCTGGATCACGTTATTGAAATCCAAGTGCCCGACGACATGATCATTCAGCGCATCATCGGTCGTTTTTCCTGCGCGGATTGCGGCGCGATGTATCACGACACGTTGAAGCCGACCAAAGTGTTCGGTAAATGCGATGAATGCGGCGGGTCAAACTTTGTCCGCCGTCCCGACGACAACTGGCAAACGGTTGTCAGCCGGTTGAAAACGTACCGCATGATGACGACCCCCGTTTTGCCGTATTACCGTCACGAGGGGCTGTTGGAAACAATCGACGGCACGGGCGGCGTGGACGAGGTCGCCGAAAAGATCAGAAAAATTATCGGTCAATAATTCCGGCAAGGGAGGAACGCCATGGGAATCCTTGATGAAGCGAGAGAAGAATTGCGGCAATCCGCGGCGGCTTTGAAATGGGAAGAACCGCTGGTCGGGTTTGATTTGATCGGTGAAAGCCAAGAGCAAAAAAATCGGTTGGCGTATATTGTCAACACGGTCGCCAAAGGATCGCCGTTCGGCAAAAAGATTTTGCAAGAAGCTTGTGACGCGGGATATACGCTGGAGATGGAGCATATGTTCGGGGCGTTGGGGGCTTGCGAACCCGAAAATAAAAGGATTCTTCTGAACCCGTCCATGCCGAACGAGGATTTGATTTCAACGCTGGTTCATGAAGCGCGTCACGCTCAACAGGATATTCGCGCCCCGTGGAAAACAGAGCGGGGAAACAGCGAATTTTCAACGGAACTGAAGCTTTACCGCGCGGCGGAGGCCGACGCGCAAGCCGCCGCGGTTGCCGCGTGCTATGAAATCAAGAAAAACACGGGCAACAACGCGCCGTATTCCGCCAGTGCCGACAGGGACGCGCTGATCGTTTCGGGTTTTGCCTCCCACGCCGATTCGTCGGGGAAAGTGACGTCCGCCATGTTGCGCGCCGCGTTCAACGGCTGGTTTGAAGACGGACCGATCACCGAGGCATATGAACGTTCTTATCTGGTCGAGGAAATGGACGCCGTTGCCAAATCGGGGAATTTTTCAAAAATGCCGGGCGGACAAAAGCTGTCGTCGCGTCAAATCGTCGAAACGTACTGCACGGATACGGACGGCAACTGCTATTGGTCGACCGATCCCGATGTGCTGGAAGAACGCGATAAACTGTCGGTCGGTTCCAAAACGCGCAAATCTGCGGAAAGATTTTATCAGGCGCGTTTTGAAAAAACGGGGCGCGCGCCGGATCAAACGTATGCGGATTTAAAGGTGCGCGACGAAGGGATTTCCGTCCGTGAAAGCGGCAAATTGCTTAAACAGGCTTTTTCCAATGAATACAAGCAAACATTCTTTCGCGATTTGAAAGCCGAAGTCGATTTTGAAAAAGACGGATCTTTGCTGGAAAAACGGCGAATGAATCATATCGTCAACAATGTTTGCCGGGACGCGCACGCCAAAAAAGAGTTGGAAGCTTTGAAAAAAGCGGGATATTCCCTGACTATGGAAAGCTTGGGCAAGGCTGTCGCCGTTCGCGATCCGAAAAACAAAGTGATCGTTTTGGCGCGCCGCGCTTCGGATCGGGAATTGCAAGGCGCTTTGCTGAAAGAAGCGCGTTCCGTCGCCGCTTTTGAAAACGCGGTGATGCGCAAGGCGGCGTTCGCCCGCGGGTAGGGCAAAATGACAGCGGAAGAAAAAGGCGTTCCGGCGAATATTTTGATTCGCGGTGCGCGCGTGCATAATCTGAAAAACGTCGACGTTGATATTCCGTTGAATAAAATCGTCGGAATTGCGGGGGTGTCGGGATCGGGCAAGTCGTCGCTGGCTTTGGGGGTTCTGTACGCCGAAGGATCGCGCCGCTATTTGGACGCGTTGTCCGCCTATACCAGACGGCGTATGACACAGGCGGCGAAAGCCGATGTCGACGAAGTTCTGTATGTTCCCGCCGCATTGGCTTTGCATCAACGTCCCGCCGTTCCGGGAATACGATCCACGTTCGGAACGGGGACGGAGCTGCTGAATTTTCTGCGTCTGATGTTTTCGCGTTTGGCGAATCACCGTTGTCCGAACGGGCATTGTTTGGATCCGACTTTGGCGGTTGCGGCGGGAAAGGAATTGGTCTGTCCCGTTTGCGGCGCGCGTTTTTACGCGCCTTCCGCCGAAGAATTGTCTTTCAACGGTCCGGGCGCCTGCAAACGTTGCGGCGGCACGGGATTGATCAGAACCGTGGACGAAACGACGTTGGTTCCCGACGACGGTTTGACCATTGACGGCGGTGCCGTCGCGCCGTGGAACAGCCTGATGTGGTCGCTGATGACGGACGTGTGCCGCGCCATGGGCGTGCGGACGGACGTTCCTTTCCGCGATCTGACCGAACGGGAAAAAGACATCGTTTTTCACGGTCCCGCCGAAAAGAAGCATATCCTTTATAAAGCCAAATCCTCCAACGTCGCGGGCGAGTTGGATTTTACCTACTATAACGCCGTGTACACCGTTGAAAACGCTTTGGCGAAAGTCAAAGACGAAAAAGGTATGAAGCGCGTTGAAAAATTTTTGAAAGAGGACGTCTGCCCAGATTGCCGCGGCAGCCGTTTGTCCGACCGCGCGCGGTTGCCGAAACTGCGCGGAACGGGGCTGGACGAGGCGTGCCGAATGCCGTTGTCCGATTTGGTCGAATGGGTCAAAGGCGTTCCCGCCGCTTTGCCCGAAGAAATGCGACCGATGGCGAACGATATTTGCGATTCGTTTTTGTCGGTCGCCCGGCGGTTGACGGATTTGGGATTGTCCTATTTGTCGCTTGACCGCGCGTCCTGTTCTTTGTCGACGGGCGAACGGCAGAGAATGCAGCTGGCGCGCGCCGTGCGCAACAGGACGACGGGCGTCATGTATGTTCTGGACGAACCGTCGATCGGACTGCACCCGTTGAATATCGCGGGGTTGAACGGGGTGATTCACGATTTGGTCGCGGACGGCAACAGCGTTATTTTGGTGGATCACGATCCGCAAATTTTAAAAGAATCCGATTGGATCGTCGAAATGGGACCGCAGGCGGGCGCAAACGGCGGACGCGTAATCGCGCAACCGACGGGCGTCGCGTCAATCAGCTTGGACGGTTCGCGACATCGAAACGGACGCGCATTCCCGCATCGGCGCTTTTCTGACCGGAAAAACGGCTGTGCGGGGCAGGGCGGAAATCGCCGCTGTCGATATGTTCGCGAACGGAACGATCCGTATGGAAACGGCGCGCGTTCACACGGTCAAGCCTTTGCGCGTCGAAATTCCGAAAGGACGGCTGACCGTTGTGACGGGTGTGTCTGGATCCGGCAAGACGACCATGGTTTTGGAAAGTCTTGTTCCGGCTCTGGAGGCGAATGCGCGCGGGACGAAGCCGCCCGCTCACGTCGTTTCCGTGTCGGCGGACGGAATCCGGCGGGTCAAGCTGATTGACGCGACGCCCGTCGGTGTCAATGTGCGTTCGACGGTCGCAACGTATGCGGGTGTTCACGACGAATTGCGCAAGCTGTACGCCCAAACCCCCGCCGCCAAACGGGACGGCAGGACGGCGGGTGATTTTTCCTATAACACGGGAAGCCTGCGCTGTCCCGTTTGCGACGGAACGGGCGCCGTCAGTCTGGACGTGCAGTTTTTGCCGGATATCGACATTCCGTGTCCGCAATGCCGCGGAACAAGATACGATCAAACGGCGCGCGACATCAAATTGGCGAACAAAAACGGCGCGGCGCTGTCTTTGCCGGAATTGATGGCTTTGGACGTTTCGGCGGCGATCGATTTTTGCAAAGACATGAAAAACGTGTCGTCAAAGCTTAACACGTTGCGGGATTTGGGACTGGGGTATTTGACGCTGGGCGAAGCCACCCCCGGATTGTCGGGCGGCGAGGCGCAACGCCTGAAACTGGCGGGCGAAATGGGAAAAGGGCAGTCGGACGCCGTTTTCGTGTTTGACGAACCGACCATCGGACTGCACCCTTCGGACGTTCAGACGCTGTTGCGGGTGTTTGACGCGCTGGTCGGCGACGGGGCTACGGTTGTCGTCATCGAACATGACTTGGATGTGATCCGGACGGCGGATTATGTGATCGACATGGGACCCGCCGGCGGGGAAGCGGGCGGCGCAATCGTCGTCGCCGGAACGCCCGACGAAGTCAGGGACTGTCCCGCCAGTGCGACGGGACGTTTTTTGCGGCGTCCGTTTTGTGAAAAAAGTTTGAAAAAACGGTAAAAAATCGGCGCGGAAGTATTGACTTTACGGGCGGTTGAGTATAGCTTGGGCATCTCTGTAAGGTGTCCGCAGTATAACGCCTTACGGTGAAGTGTGTCCGATTCCGCAGGAATCGGACAGGTTTTGATTTGTTATAGGAGATTTAACTTGGCACGTATTGCTGGTGTGAATATTCCGACGAACAAGCGCGTGGAAATCGCTTTGACGTATATCCACGGCATCGGTCGGACTCTGGCCCGCGAAATCTGCGGGAAACTGAACATCGACGAAGCCCGTCGCGTTAGCGAATTGAACGACGACGATGTTCTGAAACTGCGTGAACTGATTGACCACGAATACCACGTCGAAGGCGAACTGCGCCGCGAAGTGGGCGTGAATATCAAACGCTTGATGGATTTGGGCTGCTACCGCGGTCTGCGTCATCGTAAAGGTCTGCCTTGCCGCGGACAAAGAACGCATACGAACGCTCGTACGCGCAAGGGTCCCGCGAAACCCATCGCAGGCAAGAAAAAAGCCGTTTAACAGGAAAGGCAATTAGTTCATGGCTAAAGCTACAACGACTGTTCGCACGAAAAAACGCGAACGCAAAAATATCACGTCCGGTGTTGCCCATGTCAATTCGACGTTCAACAACACGAAAGTGACGATTACGGACGCCCAGGGCAACGCTATTTCCTGGTCTTCCTCGGGGGCTCACGGTTTCAAGGGATCGCGCAAAGCCACGCCGTACGCGGCGCAGGTCACAGCCGAAGACGCCGGTAAAAAAGCCGCCGAACACGGTATGAAAACTTTGGAAGTATGGGTCAAAGGTCCCGGGTCGGGTCGTGAATCCGCTCTGCGCGCTTTGCAGGCCGTCGGTTTCACCATTACCGCGATTCGCGATGTGACCGCCGTCCCCCATAACGGTTGCCGTCCCCGCAAACGCCGTCGCGTTTAATCGGCGGGGTGCCGGCTGTTGCCGGTCGTTATCGGTTGTGTCCGTCGGACACATCACTTTTAAAGCAGGAGAATACTCGTGATTCAAAAAAACTGGCAAGACTTGATTAAGCCGAACACCGTCGAAGTTCAGCACGCCGACGGAAACGCGCACAAGGCTACCATCGTCGTCGAAGCGCTGGAACGCGGATTCGGCATGACGTTGGGCAACGCTTTGCGCCGTGTTCTGCTGTCGTCTTTGCAGGGCGCCGCGGTAAAGGCGATCCACATTGACGGCGTGTTGCATGAATTCTCGTCCATTCCCGGCGTGCGCGAAGACGTTTCCGACATCATTCTGAATGTCAAACGTCTGGCTTTGCGCTATGACGGCGAACGGGACTACAGAATGACGCTGAAAGCGGTCGGTCCGTGCGAAGTGACTGCCGCCATGATCGAAACGGGACATGATGTCGAAATCATGAATCCGGATCTGGTGATTTGCACTTTGGACAAGGACGCCGTTTTGAACATGGAACTGACGGTCGGAACGGGCAAAGGCTATATTCCCGCGTCCCAGAACAGACCGGAAGATTGCCCGATCGGCTTGATTCCCGTCGATTCGATCTTCAGTCCCGTCACGCGCGCCGTTTATCAGGTCGAAAACGCCCGTGTCGGTCAGATTACAAACTACGACAAGCTGTCCCTGACCGTTGAAACCAACGGAACGGTGAAACCCGAAGACGCGGTCGCTTATGCGGCGCGCATCTTGCAGGATCAGCTGAAAGTGTTCGTCAATTTCGAAGAACCCGAAGAAGACGTGGAAGCCGAAAAGAAAGACGAACTGCCGTTCAACCGCAACCTGTTGCGCAAAGTCGACGAACTGGAGTTGTCCGTGCGTTCCGCGAACTGTCTGAAAAACGACAGCATCGTGTACATCGGCGATCTGGTTCAGAAAACCGAAGCCGAAATGCTGCGCACGCCGAATTTCGGTCGCAAGTCTTTGAACGAAATCAAAGAAGTGTTGTCGCAGATGGGATTGCATTTGGGTATGGAAGTGGTCGGTTGGCCGCCTGAAAATATCGAAACGCTGTCCAAGGGTTTGGAAGAACAACAATATTAAAAATTTCCCGCCCGATCGGACGGGGCTTTGACATACGGCGCGAAAAGCGTTCACGGTGGGCGTTATCGAACGGTGTCAAAGTTGGAATTATCGGTTTCGCGAGCGAAACCATGATTGGAGGATAAAATGAATCATCGTAACAGTAAGCGTAAGCTGAACAAATCTTTTTCACACCGCCGCGCGATGTTCGCCAATATGGCGAACGCGTTGATTAAACACGAACAAATCAAAACAACGTTGCCCAAAGCCAAGGAACTGCGTCCTGTCTTTGAAAAGCTTATCACTGCTGCCAAAGTCGGTGATTTGCACAAGCGCCGTCAGCTGATTTCGTTCCTGCGCGACGAAAAAATGGTTGAAAAACTGGTTGCGACGCTGGCTCCGCGTTACAAAGACCGCAACGGCGGATACGTCCGCGTGTTGAAAGCCGGTCTGCGTTACGGCGACTGCGCTCCGATGGCTTTCATCGAACTGGTCGACCGCGACGTCAAGGCAAAAGGACAGGATTCCGGTCCCGTCGTTGTCGCCGCCGAAGCGGAAGAAACGAAATAAACTTTCGTTTTCTGAAATTACAAAAAAGAGCGAATCGGAAACGGTTCGCCCTTTTTTTATGCGCGCTTGTTGCCAAAAAATTCGAAATACGGTAACTTTCACCAAATTCGAAAAAGGGAAAAGAAATGTTTAAACCGTTTATTAAAAAGATCGGGGAAAAGCCGGTTTTCAGCAGTTCGGCTTTTATCGCGGTCACGGCGGCTTGGTTTGCTTTCGTTCTGAATATCGCTTTTTGGCGGTTCGTGTTCAGCACGGTGGAATACGACGGAATCGGAACGGTCGTGTTCATGACCGCCGTTCCCGTGATCATGTTCTTTTTGATGTATCTGATTTTCAACCTGATTGTCGTACCGCGCGCCGGAAAACCGTTGCTGATGGTTTTGCTGGTGCTTTCAGCCGTCGCGAACTATGTGATGACGGGATTGGGCGTGTATATCGACAGCGATACGATTCGCAACGTTTTTGAAACGAACGTGCGCGAAGCGACCGATTTGATGACGGCAAACGCGTGTCTGATCGTTTTTTTTACGGGAATCATTCCCGCGGTTTTGGTCGGTTTGTCCGAAATCACGTTTAAACCGTTCAAATCGGAATTGAAAACGCGTCTGTCGCATGTCGCGGTCGGATTGGGCATCGTCGTGTTGTTCGGCGCGCTGTCTTATAAAAACATCGCCGTTTTCGGGCGTAACCACAGGGAAGGGCGAAAACTGGTCAACACGCTGAATTACACGTATTCAACGGTCAAGTATTTAAAAAAGAAAATAAAGGCGCGGCATCGGTTTAAACATTTGGACGACGGGGCGAAATTTGTTCCCTATGAACACGATCGTCCGGTTGTTTTCGTTTTGGTCGTCGGCGAAACGGCGCGATCGGCGAATTTTTCGCTGTACGATTACGAACGGAAAACGAATCCCCGTTTGGAAAAACAGAACGTCATCGCGTTTGAACACGTCACGTCGTGCGGAACGGCGACGGCGGTGTCTCTGCCGTGTATGTTTTCCAATATATCGCACGAAAAATTTGATGTGGAGGGCGCCAAATTCACGGAAAACATGCTGGATTTGCTGAAACGCGGCGGATACGACGTTTTGTGGGTGGAAAACGACAACGGGTGCAAAGGCGTTTGCAACCGTGTGGAAACCAAGGACGTCGTCGCCGAAAACGATCCGGAATACTGTTTCGGCGATTATTGCCACGACGGGGTTTTGTTAAAGGATTTGCGTAAAAAGCTGGCGAACGTCAAGCGGAACACGGTCGTCGTTCTGCACATGATGGGCAGTCACGGACCGGCTTATTACAAACGTTACCCCGACAAGTTCAAGGTGTTTCAACCGACGTGCGACACGGCGGACATTCAGGGGTGTTCACGCGAAGCCATCGTGAACACTTACGACAACACGATTTTGTACACGGATTACGTCGTCAGCCTGGCGATCAAGGAATTGAAAAAATATCCGCGGTACGAAGCGGGGCTGATGTATGTGTCCGATCATGGGGAATCTTTGGGCGAAAACGGCATTTACCTGCACGGCTTCCCCTATAAAATCGCGCCGAAAGAACAAAAGGGGGTGCCGATGATTCTTTGGCTGTCCGAAACGATGCGGCGCAAGGATCGCATGGATTACGGCTGTTTGAAAAAATTGGCGCAGGATAATTCGTTTTCGCACGACAACCTGTATCATACGCTGCTGGCTTTGCTGGAAATCAAAACAAATACTTATGAAAAGGGCTTGGACGCGCTCGCCCCGTGCAGAACTCAGCCAGATGTTTGAAGCTGACGGATATGAAGTAGTTGCTATCAACGATCTTACAAGCCCAAAAATGCTTGCTCACCTTCTTAAGTATGATACAGCACAGGGCGGCGGCGTTGTCAAAGCGGGCGCACAGGGCGTGCAGGGTATCCTGTCCCTGCTGCGCCTGAGTATGCTCGGTACGCGCCACGATGACCCGCATCATCACCACGTCGCACAGCAGCAGCGGCATCAGGGTCACCACCAGAATAGTGGCGAAGATCCGGTTGCGGAAGGAGCGGCGGATCCAGTTTTTCAGCTTCATGATGCCGCCTCCGCCGTCAGGCTCTGCCAGATGGCCAGCAGCTCCGCTTGACGGGCGCCGGCGGCATAGGCGTCGTAGGCCATGGCGCGGGGCAGCGCGGCGCTTGCGGCCGCCTGACCGCGCACGGCGCGGCGGGACTGGCGGCTCAGGCGCGTCTGCACCTCGTCACTGAGCAGGAAGTCGATGAAGGCGCGGGCGTTGTCCTCATGGAGACAGCCCTGCACCACGGCGGCACAGTCCGGCTGGATCACCGTACCCTCCGCCGGGTAGACCACGGTGACGCTGAAGCCGTTGTCTGCGGCCTGCAGCGCCAGATCCTCGGTGGCGACGCCCACATAGCAGCTGCCGTCCGCCACGGTGTCCACCGCGTCGGCGGCGGAGGGCAGTACGCCGCTGAGATTGTGAGAAAAGGCGGCCAGCACCGTCTCAGCCTCGCTGGGCAGCGCTTGGGTCAGCGCCTGCAAGACGGTGCAGCCCGTGGCGGAAACGGTAGGGTCGGGACAGGCGATGCGTCCCCGCCACGCGGTATCCAGCAGACCGCTCCAGCTGTCCGGCACGTTGCGCTGTACCAGCTGGTCGTTGTAGAGCAGCACCATGGGCAGCAGGGAAAAGGCCGTCCAGCGATCCTCGCTGTCCCGGTAGGCGTCGGGGATATCCGCCGCCAGCGGCGCGGCGTAGGGCGCGAAGCAGTCCCCGTAGGCGGAGAGGCAGTCCGGCGCCGCGCCCAGCAGCAGGTCACAGCCGGAGTCCCCGGCGGCGATCTCGTCCAGCAGGGGCAGGGTGCCGTCGGCGGTGCGCACCTCCACCCAGATACCGGTGCGGCGCTCGAACTCCCGCACCGTATCGTCGTAAGCGGCGGCGCTGCGGGCGGTGAAGATCACAAGGCGCGCCGCCTCGTCCGGCGCGGAGACGGACTGTCCGCCGCCGCAGCCGCACAGCAGGAGCAATATGCACAGTAGGGGGATCACGCGCCGCATGGCAGGCCCTCCTTATCGGTCAGATGTGGTTCAGCGGCAGTTCTTCAGCACCTCGCATACCAGTGCGTACATCCGCTTGACGGAGTCCACGCCCAGCCGCTCCCGGGGGGAGTGGATGTCGTGCAGCTCCGGCCCGAGGGAGACGGCGTCCAGTCCGGGCATCTTGTTGATGAGCAGACCGCACTCCAGACCGCCGTGGGTGGCCATGATAACGCCGTCCTGTCCGGTGATCTGCTTGTAGGAGGCCATCACCGTGTCCCGCAGCGGGGACTGGCGGGCATACTGCCACGCCGGGTAGTCGCCCCGGGTGGACACGGTGCCGCCGCCGGTGTACTCCACGATGGCGCGCACCCGCTGGAGCAGCAGCTCCTTCTGGGTAGCCACGGAGGAGCGGATGGAGAAGGAGAAGTGCAGGCCGTCGCCGCAGGCGGTCATGACGCCCAGATTCAGGGAGGTCTGGACGAGGCCGGGGAAGTCGGCGCTCATGACCTCCACGCCTTGGGGCAGCGTCAGCAGCACATGGAGGAGCCGGCTGGAATCCTCGGCGGAGTAGGCGGCGTCGGCGTCGGCGGCCGCGCAGGTGAGGGTCACACCGCCGTCGGTGGCGGCGTATTCGTTTTTCAGGATGCCGTCAAACTCCCGGATGAAGGCGGCGAAGTCCTCGGCCTTTCCGGCGGGAACAGCCACCACCGCGTCGCAGCGGGTGCAGATCACGTTGTCGAACTGACCGCCACGGAGGTCGGCGATCCGCAGCGTACCCAGCCGCTCCATGGCGCTGTACAGCACGCGGCTGATGAGGTCGTTGCCGCTGCCGCGGCCCTTGTCGATCTCCGCGCCGGAGTGACCGCCCTTCAGGCCGCCGATGGACACGGCGAAGCACGCCTCGTCGGTCAGAGGCTCCTTCGCGGCGGGTACGAAGCAGTCGGCCCGCAGACCGCCGGCGCAGGAGACAGTGAACACACCCTCCTCCTCGGAGTCCAGATTCAGCAGGCGGCGGCCCTTCAGGTCAGAGCAGTCCAGCGCCACAGCGCCGTCCATGCCCGTCTCCTCGTCCACGGTGATGACCACCTCCAGCGGGGGATGGGACAGGGAGTCGTCCGCCAGAATGGCGAAGGCGGCGGCAACGGCGATGCAGTCATCGCCGCCCAGCGAGGTCTTTTCCGCCCAGACATACCGGCCGTCGGTGGCCAGATCCAGACCCTCCCGGGTCATGTCCTTGGGGCAGTCCTCCGTCTGGGCGCAGACCATGTCCATGTGGCCCTGCAAAATAACGGGGGCGGCATTTTCATAGCCGGGGGAGGCATCCTTCCAGATAATAACGTTGTTGCAGTCCTCCTGCCGGTACCGCAGGCCAAGCTCCTTGGCCATGGTCACGCACAGGTCGCTGATGATCTTGGTGTTGCCGCTGCCGTGAGGCACCGCGCACAGTCGTTCAAAATAGTCGAAAACAGATTTCGGCTCCAGATGAGAGAGAATTCCCATGTGTCAAAACTCCTTTCAGAAATCGCGGCGGTCAGCGGCTCAGCGGCGCGGTGGCCTGTGCCAGCCACGCCTGCTCCTCCGCGCACAGCAGGGGGGAGACGGTATCGTACACCAGCTTGTGGTAGTCATTGAGCAGCGCCAGCTCCGGCTCCGTCAGCAGGGAGACGTCGATGGCGTCCCGGTCGAAGGGCACCATGGTCAGCGGCTCCAGATACATGAACTGGCCGAACTCCGTCTTATCGCCGGTACGCACCAGCACCAGATTCTCATGGCGGATGCCGAATTTACCGGCGGCGTAGTAGCCCGGCTCGTTGGAGATGACCATGCCCTCCTCCAGCGTGATGCGGCGTCCGTCGGCGCTGCGCAGGCGGAAGCTCTGGGGCCCCTCATGGACGCTGAGGATGTAGCCCACGCCGTGGCCGGTGCCGTGGTTGTAGTCCATGCCCAGCTCCCACAGGGGAAGGCGGGCCAGCACGTCCAGATTCTCGCCGGAGGCGCCGTGGGGGAAACGGGCGGCGCCCAGCGCCAGATGACCCTTGAGTACCAGCGTGAACATCCGCTTTTCCTCCTCCGTCACGGGGCCGAGGGCGATGGTGCGGGTCACATCGGTGGTACCCTGCCGGTAGTGAGCGCCGGAGTCCAGCAGCAGCAGTCCCTCCGGGTGCAGCGGCACGTCCGTCTCCGGCGTGGGGTCGTAGTGGACGATAGCACCGTGAGGGCCGTAGCCGGCGATGGTGTCAAAGCTCAGATCCAAAAAGTCCGGCTGCTCGGCGCGGAAGGCGGCCAGCTTGGCGGCGGCGGACAGCTCCGTGATGGGCTCCTTGCCGATGCGGTGCTTGAGCCAGTACAGGAAGCGGCACATGGCTGCGCCGTCCTTGATGTGGGCGGTGCGGAAATTCGCCATCTCCTCCGGCGTCTTGCAGGCCTTCATCAAAATGGCGGGGCTGGGCTGATCCAGCACCTCGGCGTGGGACAGGCTCTCCATGATGCGGTAGTTGGCGGTGGCGCTGTCGGCCATGATCCGCGTGCCGGCGGGCAGACCGCGCAGCATATCATACACATCGCCGTAGGGGCGCAGGGTCACGCCGCAGGCGGCCAGCTTCTCTGCGATCTCCGCCGGGACGGCCTGCGGCTGGATGCACAGCTGTGCGTCCTCCCGCCCGATGAGCAGGAAGGACAGAAAGACCGGCGTGCAGGCCACGTCGCCGCCGCGCAGGTTCAGCGCCCATGCGATCTCCGTCAGGCTGGTGAGCAGCAGGTAGGCGGCGTTTTCCTCTGTCATCTTCTCCCGCAGCTTGGACAGCTTCTCCTCGCGGGTCAGACCGCAGCCGGTCAGCTCCCATACGGGGCGGTCGGACAGGGCGGGGCGGTCGGGCCATACGGCGTCCACCAGATCCATGTCGCCGGCAAAGCGGATGTTCTTATCCTTCAGCGCATCCTTCAGAGTACCGGCGAAGCCGTTGGAGACGGTGCGGCCGTCAAAGCCCAGCACGCCGCCCTCCGGCAGCTGCTCGGCCAGAAACGCGCCGATGGTGGGGACGTCGGGCTGCCCCATGCGCATCAGCTCGATGCCGCTGCCGGCCAGCTGATCCGCCGCCTGCAAGAAGTAGCGGCCGTCCGTCCAAAGGGCCGCACGCTCCGGCAGGATCACCAGCGTACCGGCGGAGCCGGTAAAGCCGGACAGGTAGGCGCGGGCCTTGAAAAAGTCGCCCACATACTCCGAGCCGTGGAAGTCGTCCGTGACCACCACATAGCCGTTCATGCCGTGCTGTGCCATCTCCCGGCGCAGCGTTGCCAGACGTTCTGTTATGACCATAGTAGGTATACCGCCTTTCCCAGCGGCAGACGCCGCCGTGTCGTATGTCGTTGTACCATTGGCGTACAATGGTGTCACCACCGATTATAGCACAGGGAAAATAAAAAGTGTACCTTTATTTCTGTGGTGTATAAGGCGCGCGGCAGCGGCGTATAATGAGGCGATCCGGGAAAGGGGGACGATGCCGTGAAGCGGAGAGACCGGAAATGGCGCACCTGGGAGACGGCGGGACTGTTCGTTGTCATCCTGCTGGGCAATACGCTGCATTTTGTATATGATTGGACGGGGCAGGCGCGGTGGGCGGCGTATGTGTCCGCCGTCAACGAGTCCACATGGGAGCATATGAAGCTGCTGTTCGTGCCGTGGCTTCTGTGGACGGTGGCCCAATGCATCGGCCTTCGCAGCCTGCGCCCCGCGGCGCCGCGGGCAGTCGGCTTGCTGGCGGGTATGGCCGCCATCCCGCTGCTGTTTTACGGCTACACGGGCGTCACCGGCGTCAACGTGGGCGTGGTGAACGTCCTCATCTTTCAGGCGGCGGTGCTGCTGGCCTTCTGGGTCAGCACGGCGCTGCAAAAGCGGGGTGCGCTGACTGCGCCGGTGTGGCAGGCGGCGGGGGTACTGGTCATGGCGGCGCTGTGCGCGGCGTTTGTGCTCTGGACGGTGTCGCCGCCTGCACTGCCCGTCTTTACCGATCCCGTCGACGGGACGCGGGGCGTGACAACTTAAGCAGCCGGAGAGCCGCCCTTGGCGGCTCTTTTTCTTGACCCCGTGGGTGGGATGGTTTATAATGAACGCATCGTATGTATATCTATTCGGTTCTGACCGAGGACTGGAGGCGACAGGATTGAAAACAAAGACCATCGTCCACAGATCAGCCGTGCCCATCTATGCGGCGGCGGCCGTGTGGCTGGTGTACGCGCTGCTGTTCCCCCTGTATCAGGTGGGGCATTTCCTGCTGGCGGCGGCGGTGTCCGCAGCGGCGGCGCTGATCGCTCGGCTGTTCTGCAAGGACGTGACAGAGGTGGTGGAGCTCCCGGAGGAGCCGGTGACCACCGGCAACCCGGCGCTGGATAAGATGATCGCCGACGGAGACGGCGCCATCAAGACCATGCGGGCGCTGAACGACAGCATTCAGGACGAGACCATCTCCCGCCAGATCGATCGGCTGGAGGAGGTCAGCAGCCGTATCTTCCGGTATGTGAAGGACAACCCCGCCAAGCTGCCCCAGATCCGGAAGTTCATGTCCTACTACCTGCCCACCACCATCAAGCTGCTGACGGCCTACGACCAGATGAGCCGGCAGGGCGTCAGCGGGGAGAATATCACCGGCACCATGAAGAAGGTGGAGGGCATGATGTCCACCATCGTGCGGGCCTTTGAAAAACAGCTGGACAGCCTGTTCGGCGACGAGGCCATGGATATCTCCACTGACATCACCGTGCTGGAGAACATGATGGTGCGGGAGGGTCTGGCGGCGGACGATCTGCACAAGACCGCCCAGAGCGCTCCGCAGACCCAGCCGCCGCAGGATACGGACGGCGGCATCACGCTGGAGCTGTAAGCAAGAGAACACATAATTTATCATACAGAAAGGAAACAGAGACATGACCGATAACATGATGCCTGAGCTGACCCTGACACCCGATACCGATACCGCCGCGGCGGTGGCCGTACCTGAGCTGACCCTGACGCCCGACGCGCCGGAGGTACCGCAGGAGGAGGAAAAGAAGATCGAGCCGGTGGCCATGGACGAGAGTCTGCTGACCGAGGAGGAGCGTCAGGCCGTGAACGCCTTCTCCAAGAAGATCGATATCCGAGACACCAATCAGGTGCTGCAATACGGCGCCGCCGCCCAGAAGAGCGTGGCGTCCTTCTCTGAAAACGCCCTGAACAACGTGCGCAACAAGGACATGGGCGAGATCGGCGAGGATCTGAGCCGTCTGGTGGTGGAGCTGAAGGGCTTCGGCGAGGACGAGGAGAAGAAGGGCCTGAAGGGGCTGTTCAGGAAGGCCGGCAATAAGCTGGAGATCATGAAGTCCCAGTACAGCAAGGTCGAGGCCAACGTGGACAAGATCGCCCAGAATCTGGAGAACCATCAGATCACCCTGCTCAAGGATGTGGCCATGTTCGACCAGATGTATGAGCTGAACCTGAAGTACTACAAGGAACTGACCATGTACATTCTGGCGGGCAAGAAGCGTCTGGCGGAGGTGCGCGCCACCGAGGTGGAGGCGCTGCACCAGAAGGCGGAGCAGTCCGGCCTTGCCGAGGACGCCCAGGCCTACAACGATCTGGTCAGCCTGTGCGACCGGTTTGAGAAGAAGCTCCACGATCTGGAGCTGACCCGTATGGTGTCCATCCAGATGGGCCCCCAGACCCGTCTGCTGCAAAATAACGACACCCAGATGATCGAGAAGATCCAGTCCTCTCTGGTGAACACCATCCCCCTGTGGAAGAGCCAGATGGTGCTGGCACTGGGCATGGAGCACAGCCGTCAGGCCACCGCCGCCCAGAACGCGGTGACGGAGATGACCAACGAGCTTCTGAAGAAGAATGCGGACACCCTGAAGATGGGGACCATCGCCACCGCCAAGGAGGCGGAGCGCTCCATCGTGGACATCGAGACGCTGCAGCACACCAACCAGCAGCTGATCTCCACGCTGGATGAGGTGGCACGCATCCAGAAGGAGGGCGCCGCCAAGCGTAAGGAGGCGGAAGCCGAGCTGGGCCGCATCGAGGGCGAGCTGAAGCAGAAGCTGCTGGAGCTGCGGAGCTGAGAAAGAGAAATTGGCACCGTCAGCCCAGCTCGGGCGGCGCAGCCGCATCGCGCGGCAGCGCGTCCAAGCGTTTTGCGTGCAAAACCTTGCCGCAGGGCGAATTCATTTCGCCCGAGGAAGTGCAATGGAACGGGGCCCCCGTTTTGCGCCCGCGCAAAATGGGGTGCTGGGCCGCATTGAGGGCGAGCTGAAGCAGAAGCTGCTGGAGCTGCGGAGCTAAAGAAATAATCATCTCCTTCGGGAAGGGGAGTTTGTATGAAGTTTTTCAAAAAGCGGGGCGTCGCGCTGGCGGTGCTGGTGCTGTCCATCGCCGCCGCCGTGTGCATCGGCCAGAGCCGTAAGGCCGGCTACATCGCCAAGCAGCCGGTGACGCTGCCGGAGGTGAAATATCACCAGTGGATCTGCGATGAGGCGGGGATGCTGTCCGAAAAGACAAAGGATGAGATCCGACAGTACAACAGTGATTGGGACAGCCGGTATTACGCAGCGGTCGCGGTGGCCACGGTGGACAGCATTACCGGCTGGACGCCGGAGAAGGCCACAGAGAAGCTGGGCGCCGATTGGGGCTTGGGCGAGAACGATATGCTGCTGCTGTTGGTGCGCAACGGCGACTACTATGTGAACTGCGGCGACAAGGTGCGCGCCGCCATGACCGATACCCAGCAGATGAAGCTGAAACAGGCCATCGAGACGCCCTATTACAACGGGGACTTCGACGGCGCGGCGCTGGCGTTCTACCGACAGGCCGACGTGTTCTACGGTCAGACCCCGCTGGGCGGCAGCAAGCGCTGAGTGCGGCAACTAAACGAAGAACAGGGTCTCCGGCATTGCCGGAGACCCTGTTTTCAGCTTTCCATACTTTTTCCCAGAAACGCAGCCACGGTCTGGGCCAGCTTGCACTCCGTGTCACCGGGCAGGCGGCCCGTGTCGGTGACGAACAGCACCGCGCCCAGCACGTCTCCCTCACACAGCACGGGGGCGGCCACGGCGGCGGTGAACATCTCGTTGTCCTCACAGATGCGGGGCATGGCGCCCAGCCCGGAGAAGTGGTAGACGCTGCGCTCCGCCATGAGCTTTTCCAGCTGATCGGAGATGGGTTTGCCCAGCAGCTCCCGCTTGCCGGGGCCTGCTATGGCGATAACGGCGTCCCGGTCGGTAACAGCGGCGGTAAAATCGGTGCTGCGGCTCAGCGTGTCGCAGAACTGGACGGCGAAGTCCTCCAGCCCGCCGATCAGGGAGTATTTCTTGAAGATGACCTCACCATCCCTTGTGGTGTAGATCTCCAACGGGTCGCCGTTGCTGATAACCTTGACAGTGAAAACCTTGCCCCGATGGCGGTCGGATTCCTGGGTGATTTGTATTTCATAGGGGCTCTTTGGAACTTCCAGGGGAATGGAGGCGGGAGCCACGGCCGCGATAGATACCTCCGAGGGCGTCTCCATTGGCGCGGCGGTCACGGAGGACGGGCGGACACATAGGTCCGCCCCTACGGCGGGATCGGAGCGAAGCAGCGCATCAATGTCCGCTTTCAGCAGCACCTCAATGTGGTCCTCATAGACCTTGATTTTCTGAATGATCAGCTGGAGGTCGTTCCGGTCCAGCTTGGGCTTGTTCAGAATATCATCGAAGACCTCCAGGGCGGTTTTTGCCGCCCGGTTCACCCGGATGATGGTGTTTTTCTTGTCCTGGGCCAGGTCGATCTGGTGCTGAACGCCCTCCATCCGCCGCACCAGGTCGCTCTCCAGCTCGTCGTAGGTCTCCTCCAGGGTGGCCTCCTGCTCCGGATGCTTCATCACGTCCCGGATCCGCTGGCGCTTGGTGGCCTTCAGCTCCTCCTGGAGGTCCAGGAGCGTGACCTCCAGATTTTCCGCCGCCCGCTGGGTCTCCGCCACGTCCTCCTGCTCCCGGGCCAGGTCGGCGTTGAGCCGTTCCAGCATGGCGGCGGAGTTGTCTTTCACCTTTTGCACATAGAGCTTCACCAGCTCGTCCAGCTTGTCCACCCGGATGTGGTGGCTGGTGCAGCCCTTCAGCCCCCGGCGGTGGTATGTGCCGCAGCGGTAGGCGTCCTTGATATCCCGGCGGCTCATGGCGAACATGGGGGAGCCGCAGTCGCCGCACTCCAGAAAGCCGGAGTAGGTGTTGTCGTACTTCTTCTGGCCCCGGTAGTGGGCGGTGGAACGGCTCTCCCGCAGAGCTTTCGCCGTGGCGAAAGTGCGGTAGTCGATGATGGGCTGGTGGTGGTGCTCAATAACGATGTGGTCCAGCTCGTCCCGCTTCATGTCCCTGCCGTTGATCTTTTTCCGGGTGTATTTGCCCTGGCGGAGGGTGCCGATATAGAAGTCGTTGTCGATGATGCCCTGAACCGTGACGATGGCCCACTCCAGCCGCACACCCCGCTTGTACTCCTTGCCCGCCGCCTCCTTCCGCTCCCGCTCGGTCATCCGGGGGGTGGGAACCCCCTGGTCGGTGAGGTGGTTGGCGATTTTTTTATACCCCCAGCCGCCGATGTACAGTCGGAAAATCTCCCGGACGATCTCCGCCTCGGTGGGGACGATCTCGAACTCCTGCCTGGGGTTGATGATGTAGCCGTAGGGGGCGGCGCAGAGCCATTTGCCGTCCTGCTGACGGCGTTTAATCACCGTCTTCACCTTTTTGCTGGTATCCGTCACGGGCATCTCGTTGATGAGGAACTGGAATTGGATCTTCAGCCAGTCATCGTCGTTGGGAAAGTCGATGTTGTCCCCGATGGAGATGATGCGGACGCCCGCGTCCCGCAGGTCCTCCAACTCCACCAGGCCCCGGCTGTTCCGGCGGGAGAAGCGGGAGAAGTCCTTGATGATGAGGATGTCCTTTCGGTGGTCCATCAGCTCCCGGCGCATTTTCTGGTAGCTGGGCCGCTGGTCGAAGGTGTAGCCGGACTTGTCTCGGTCCTCATAGAAGGCCAGGGTGGAGTCGGGGAATTTTTGCCTCACGAAGTCCTCAATAATGGCCTTCTGGTTCTCGATAGAGGTGTTGTCCCGGTCCAGCTCCTCGTCCACCGAGATGCGGCAGTAGCCGGCAATGTTAAATTTTTCAATCATCCGTTTCACCTTTTAAATATTTCGCCGTCTGGCGGTCAAACTCCGAGATGTAGTCGGCGTCCTGTTTTTTGCGGAACTCCGCATAAATGTCGCTGACCTTCTTCTCCGCGGCCTCACGGGAAATCTTACCCTTGCTCTCCAGCACCTTGCGGCGGTTATTGATGAGGAAGCGGTCTGTCTCGGCCAACCAGTCCTTCATGGACATGGGGACCTCGTCCTCCGCCATGAGCTCGGCGTAGTCGATGAACATGGTCACCAAACGATTGAGACGAGCAATTTCTTTCTCGTTGAGGTAGTTCTTGGCTACCAGCGTATCACTCTTGAGAATTTTCCCGTCCGGCGCCCCTTTCCAGGTGGTAAGGCCCATAGTGGGATTGTCCAGCGTGGCCCGCTCCACGATCAGCTCCGCCGCTGTCTTGCCGGTCACGGCGAAGTGGAGCTTATTCTGAACGAAAGCATAGAAGGCTTTGGTAGTTTCGCTGTTTTTGTCATAGTCGTAGCTGCACTGCTCGAAGATGTCCGCGATTTTTTGGTAGGCCCGGCGTTCGCTAGCCCTGATCTCCCGGATGCGCTCCAGCAGCTCGTCAAAATAGTCCCTGCCGAAGGGCCGGCTGTTTTTCATCAGCTCATCGTTGAGAACAAAGCCCTTGGTGATGTACTCTTTCAGCGTCTTGGTGGCCCACTGGCGAAAGCGGGTGGCTTTCTTGGAGTTGACCCGGTAGCCCACGGCGATGATGACATCCAGATTGTAGTGGTCCAATGTGCGGCGGACTTCCCGACTTCCCTCCTTGCGAACCACCGAGAATTTCTCGGTAGTTGCCTCCGGGGCCAGTTCCCCTTCGTTGTAGATATTCTTTAGGTGCAGGGAAATATTGTCAGCGGAGCAGTCAAACAGCTCCGCCATACTGCTTTGTGTCAGCCAGAAGGTCTCGTCCTTAAAAACCACGCTGATAAACTCTTTCTCCCCGCCGTTGTTGTAGAGCAGTATTTCCCCGCTCCGATTCAGTTCCTCACCCATTTACATCTCTCCCTTATTGTATGGAATCAAAACCATCATTATCAGATAATATTGTATCACGTCTTTTCTCACAAGGCAACATCAAAAAGAGGCCAAGGCAGGAAATACCCTGACCTCCAAAAACGCGGGCGAGGCGGCTGCGGCCATTCAGCCTGGTCGGCCCGCGTTGGTTGTCAGTTGTCAGCCGGGGTCACAGCTCCATGACCATCCCACCTTGCCGCTCCAGCTTTACTTCCCGCTGGGCGCTGCGCCGGCGGTGGTCGCAGAGCAAGCCGCTGGTCAGTTCCGTCAGATCCTGCGTTCCCGACTCAAACACCGCCACCAGGTAGTCCTTCTCCTTGTACTCCCGGTACAGCGGCCTGAGCCGTTCCCGCAGCTCCGCGTCCCGCTTTTCGGAATTGGTGAGCCAGACCTCTACCAGCTTGCTGCTGTCCCTGACATGAATCTCCAACGCCGCGTCACACTCCTTTCTCCCTGCCAGTATTTTCCGTTGTTTCTACGGGTTTATTCACATAGACAGGGTTATGTTCTGCTCCTCGTGGTCGTCCGGCTTGTGGCCCAGGGCAATCTTCTTCTCCCTCTCCTTGTCGAGGGCTTTGCGTTCCCCGTGCCTGGTCACCGGATCAGCTGGAGGAACGGCTTCAGCTGATTGTTCCATACGGCGGCCCCACTGAACCAGAGTACCAGCAGCCCCAGCGAGATCGGGACGGCCCAAAGCCAGCCTAGATCGGGGCGGGGCAGGGTCACCTGGGGCAGACGCAAACGCCTGCGCTCTTTCTTCCTCCCAGCCTGTTCTCTCCGCTCCAGCAGTTGACGGATCGCCGCTGCTTCCTTCACCAGCACCTCCGTCTGCGTCCGCAGTTCCTCCATGGCAGGGCACCTGGGCTTCGTTATCCCATCGGCCTGGGCCGCTGTCAGGCGGTACAGGGCACCGAGAATCGCCAGCAGGTCGTTCCACTCCTCCGCCGAAGGATGACGATCGTGCGGCAGGTTCCTCTCCTTCAATTCTTCGACGGAGCATCTCTTCCCGGATTCTGAATTCACACTCCATAACCTCCTTCCGGTATTTGTCCTCGTGGAGCCGGTCATCCCGGCACTTCTTTCCCTTTGGTGTGGTGTAGGTGATGGCTTTTCGGTTCTCCTCCCATCGCACTTGATATCCACGCCGCTCCATCTCCCGGATGAACTCGGCCCTCGTTCTCGCACTCTTCATACACAGATCGACGGTGTTCATGAGTTGAAACTTCCAGCTCTCTCCCTTGGCGGCGGAGCGGTACTCCCTGGCACTCATACCCATAGAGCTTTCCTTGCTCTGTTCTTTTGGAAGAACGGAGAGACCGTACTTCATGCACAGCTTGTCGGAGAGGGGGCGTAGGGTGCGCAGAGTACCGGGGCCCTGCCGCAGCATCTTCCCGGTCTCATAGCACACGGCGTTGACCAGAAAGTGCGTGTGGATGTGGGCGGCGTCGATGTGGGTGGCAATGAGCACCTCGCTGTCCGGCCAGGCCTGCTCCGCAAACTCCAGTGCGATCCGATGGGCCAACTCCCCGGTGACCGGCTCCGACGGGTGGAAGGACTGGACGTAGTGGTAGAACCAGACAGGGCTGTCCTTTCGGTGCATCTGCCGGGTGGCGGTAAACTCCTGGGCGGCCAGCCGGGGTGCGCAGTTCTGCCCGTCCACCAGCCAGCGGCCATACTCCACGTTTTTCTCACGCTGGGAGATATACTGCGCCACTCCACGCAGCGCCCCTGCGGATTGTTTTTCATACCGGATAAAGGTCACCGTAGCCATCAGTGCGTCTCCCGCTCCGTCAGCTCCCGGAGCTTGCCGTAGATCTCCCCCAGGGCCTGCCAGGTCTCTCCCAGGTGAACCTCCCGGAGCTTCCCCATGTTGCACAGCACCGCCACCTGATTGACGCTGCGGCCAATACCCTTGAGCTCATGGGTGAGTTCCGGCAGTCCGTCGATGACCACCACACGGTGCCGCAGGGCCGCCGCCCGGACATAGGCCCCGGTGGACATCTGTGCCGTCTCCGCCTTGGCCCAGATGCTCTCGTACTGCTCCGGCGTGAGCCGCAGGGTGATCCGCCGTTCTTTCTTTGTGTTCATGCTGTACCTCCGTTTCTACGTTCTCCCCAAGTGGGTGCGGGCTTCTGCCCGCATCGCGCCGTTTTCGGCGCGGCCAAGTCCGACAAAGTCGGACGAAGGCTCTGCTTGCCCTCCCTAAAGGGAGGATTTCCCGTACCCCAGCCCCCGCCGATGAAACTGATTTGCAGAAGGCTGCAAGTCTGCAATGTCCTCAGTCCTCTACAGCCTTACAGCCTTGCGCGGGCAGCTTCCAGTACCACTGACCGCCCCGCCTTTCTGAGAGGACGCCCAGGTTCTTCTTGGCGGTCATCAGCGTGCGCTCCGATATGCCCGGCTCCTTTGCCCGGCGCAGGACCGCCTCAGCCGGTACAGTTTCTGTGAGCATCTGCCGCAGTTCCTCCTCCATCTGGGTGGCCTTTGTCTGGAGCTTTCCGCCGCCGCCCAGCACATCGTCCACCGTGAGCTCGCATAGCCCCTTCCACTGAAAGCCCCGCTCCCCATCCAGTCGGAAGGCGATAGACTTTCCCTCAGGGGCCAGACTGTTTTTGTCCTGGGCCACGATCCGGACAGTGGGATCCTCCTTGAGCCGCCCTACCACCAGCACACTCCGGGCCGCCGCGCGGAAGTCGATGGAGCCCAGACCACGGTAGCCGGACTTCAACCCCTGGGCCTTGTTCATATGGCCGATGAGGATCACCGCACAGCCTGTCCGCTCCGCCATGGCCGCCACGCATTTCAGCACCGGACGCACCTCGTTGGCCCGGTGCATATCCACACCGTCCCCCAGGTACGCCTGAATGGGATCCAGGACGATGAGCCGCGCTCCGGTCCAGCGCCGCCACTACCGCCAGCACGAAGGTGGTCTTGCCCTCGCCGGGGTCGCCCTGGACGATGGTCAGCTTTCCCAACGGGATGTAGGGATACCACAGCCACCGCACTTCCTCTGCCTGTACATCCTTCATGGAGATCAGCTTCAAATCATTTCTCACATCGTTCACCTCCTCCCCTTGGCCGAACCGCTGTCTGGGAAAAGCGGTTCCCCTTTGGCCGCTTTCATGATAGAATCACAGAGGAAAAACTTACATGGGAAAGGAACTCTCCATTTTTTTCGGAAAGTTCCTGCGACGGAGGAGGTGCGCACTTTGGGCAAAAAAAGAGAACCCGGTATCTATCTGCTGACAGATACCGGAAATAACGTGGAGATCATTTTGACTTGGATGGACGGCCGGGAGACCCGCCTGCCCCGGCAGTCGCCCGCGGAGGCATTGGTGGACTTCGTGGGTTTTGACTTTGGTGACTACCGTTCCCAGGTAGAGGAGCTGTGGGAGGAACACTGCGTATCTGAGGAGCGGGACGAGGTGCCCTACGCCGACTACGAGGACTTCGCCGCACAGGCCGTTCCTCTGGCGAAACTGCTCCATGCGGCTGCTCCCACCGCATACTGGGATGTCCAGCATTATGCTGCGCTTGCCGAGGGAATGACGGACGATGGTGAACCGATCTTTGCCTCCCGCAAGGCCTTCGCCGTCCTGACGGCCCTGCGGCGGCCCTATTTTCTGCAAAACCGTATGAGAAATATATTTGAGAGCGCCTTTGCTGATTTCGAGCGCGGCACGCAGCAGGAGCGGTTCCGGGCGTTGGAAAACACCTGACCCGGCATCATAGACCGCAGCTTCATCCGTCTGCTTTTTGCCAACTGGGGACAAGACTGCTCCTGTGGGACAGGCCAGAGAGTATGCACTGTCGGATTTGTACGAACTGTGCCTTGCGGAGCTGTCCCTCTACTTCCAGCAGAGTAAACAGCGGATTGCGCGGTGCGAGAACTGCTGGCGGTATTTTATCCCCAGGACGGAGGCGGAGTCCCGGTACTGCTACGACGCGGCAGACGGGAGACCGTGCAAGGAGATTGGGCCCAGGAATATGCGGAGGCTCCGGGCCGATACCGACGGGGGGGCTGGCTGCCTACGAGCGCCTGCGGCGTAGACTGGAGGAGCGGGCCGACCGGCTGGAGCTGGCACCGCCCGGCGCGGAAGACCGCCTGATTCCCTTTGATCGGGATCAGTACGCCGCTTGGCTGGACCTTGCGCGGGAGACGAAGCGGAACTATCAGACGGGGCGTATCTCCGCTGGGGAGTTCTTGCGGCGGATTGATCCCGGCGAGGAACTGGTTCCCTATGATGCGGAGCGGACCGAACTGCCCCCCGCCGGATGAGACGCCCTGACGGGATTCTATCAAGCGGGCCATGGACTTCGTTTCCGATGGTCTCTTTATGGACACAGATTTTCTGGATCTTCGGGGGGATGAGCCTACATGGGAGATTATCACCGCCAAGAGCCAGATCCTCTGTGCCCGTGGCGGACACACAAGTCTCCATGACAGGTATCGGACGGATACACCCGAAGATTTGGAGGCCTCTGCCCGGAAACTGGAGGAGCTGGCCTCTGGGGAGCCGGATACTGAGACGGAACTGCTGGCCCGGGTGCTTCGGGCCGCGGCGGAGATCTCTTTGACTGGTGAGGCAGAAGTGGAAGAAGAGTCTTAGCGGGGTTTGGTTCTCCATTCTGAAACGCCTCAATATCCCATCGCTTTCCATACAATGCAATAATTTTGTCTTCGTTCAGGTCGGTATTATATCGGTATTATAAAGGAGAGCGCGGGAACAAGCCCTACGGAATCGAGT
>OQVS01000111.1_pt1 | contig 43266 bp, 31 predicted proteins | sample 1691601 | NCBI WGS metagenome assembly OQVS01 (sample SAMN03418268, study PRJEB22391) | human gut metagenome | biome: human-gut; feature: organic feature; material: feces | host: Homo sapiens | place: Tanzania | collected 2013-01 | reverse complement strand
CGGTCGGTCGTGGTAGTGTCTATAGTTTTGACCATAACCGACCCTCTACGAGGCTCACACTCTTTTTACTCTATCTCCAAGCTGCGCTCATTTGCTCCTGCGGAGCTTTATTCGCTTGCATGGAGTTAACCATAATCTGCCGTTTCCAACGGCTATTAGCATGAGCACATTCGCCATTCTGTGGTTTTTCAGTGCCTTTGCCTTTGAGAATGTTTCCAATGCGTTGATACATGGTTGTTTGCATCGAAACATGCCAAAGGCATGTCCCTACGTTATGATTCAAACTGAGCCCTCGTAGCCCTGTTGACTCACAGCCTTGTTGACTCGTTGACTCGTTGACTTCAAAAAAATGCCCCGGTGGCAGGTGTGTGTCGGTCTGCTCACCGAGGCGGAGATATACTAATTCAAAAAATCAATCCATTGTTGCGACATTCGTTAGAATGTGAATTGCACGCGTGCTTGAACCTGGTGGAAGTTGCTGTCGCCAGGGAGCGCGTCTTTGTCCAAGTTGCTGTAGGTGTAGTGAAGCATCACTTGGGCATATTTGTTGAATGCGTAGTTCACGCCCAAAGTGGCTGATATGATGCGGCCACCGCCCACCGATGCTGATTCGTAAGGCTTGCTTTCGTCGTAGCCGTCGGGGAAGTATTTTCCACTTTCTTCCGAGTAGTGCTCGCCAGAGGCGATATCGTTCAGGTTGGTGAAACTGGCTCGCGCCACCACTTCGAGCGACTTGTCCTTCATGCCGCCGAGCACAGCGTCGTGCATATCGTATTTGTAGTCGCCACCGAAAATCTTGTAGCCAGCCTCCAGGTATGCGCCGTTGAAGTGGTTGGTGCGCAGAGGGTTGGCTGCCAGCCAAGCATCGTAGGAGCCCCAAGTGTCTTCGCCTTTTTCTCGTGCTGCGTCATACACCTTTTGGGAATCGCGCTTCTTAGTTACGATTTTGTAGCGGTATTCGCCACGCACGAAGTAGTTGCCACCAAACCAGAGCGCTTCACCACCGAAGTCAATCACACTATGCGCCCAAGGGAGGTTGCAGTTCACAAACGCTTTGTTGTCGTCGACATAGGTTTCCAGCGCTTGCGAGAGAATGAGGTGCTTTTTGGTGTAGGTTGAGTTGCCGCTGGCGTATTCCTCACCACCACCGAGGTGGGCATAGCGCGCGCTTGCGCCCACATGGCCACCGCCACTCTTGTCGATATGGCGATAAATCCAGCGACCAGATGCCGACAGACCATTGTAGTCGGCATCAATCTTGTTGTATTGGTTTTCGGTGAACACACCTTGATAGAGAAACACATTAGATGCCGAATACTTGTACGACACGCCAAGTTCACGGCCCAAACCCAAAGTTTCGGCGCTACCAGGGCGTGAAATGAAGTGGCAGCCACCCAACGAGGTTTGGCGCGACATCGAACCGGCAGGGTCGCCATAGTAGCCCACCTTCACGGCGTGGCACACTTGCGCGGCATCACGCTTGGAATACTCAAGGAAGATGTTCTTTTGCGAAAACTTTCCTGCGCCAAAACCGAAGTCGGCATAGAAATACCAATTTTCACCATATTTCATCGATGTACGAATACGCGCATCGGCGATTGATGCGCCACTGTTGAGTGGAGTTGCTTCGGTGTCGAACACCGCCGCGTCTGCCATAAAGCGTGCGCCTACGGTGAAGTTCACCTTGTTTTCGTTGTTGGAGATTTTCAATGTTGGGTCAACGTCGAAGTCCTGTGCGAATGCTGCGAATGATGATGCAGCCACAGCAGCTGCTAATATATATTTCTTCATAGTGTCTTGATAATTGTGTTTTGGAAATGGGGATTGTGTGTGGAGCAGGGCGATTGGGTCTGAAACACAGATTAAATCGGTCTGCGTCGAGATTTTTTGTATGTTGGTTTTGGTCGGCATTTTGCTGAGGTGGCAAAAAAGTTGTTGATACAAAAAATATATACTTGAATTTTGTTAATCTTTTGTGAAATTAATAAATCACCACTAAAAGGTGAGCCTCTGAATAATTTGGTTGTCTAAAAATGGGAGTGCAACAAAGCCGATTCACATCGGGAAATCTGATTTTTCAGAGGCCCCACAATTAGGTGTCATTTAATAATCCGATGCAAAGTTATATATTTGGTTTCGCTTTTGCAAGTTTTCGCTTTCAAAACGAAAGTTTTTTCTTAAAAAAGTGGTTTTTTACAGTTTTTCTTCCCCTTTTTGGCGTTGACGGCGTGGATTTGGTGGGTGTAACTTTGCGGAAAAAAGCCATGAAGTATTTCACACTACACGAACTTACCCGATCTGCCACAGCCGAATTGCGTGGCATCAACAACACTCCTTCGCAAGAAGCAATCGCCAACCTTCACCTGCTGGTGGAGCATATTCTCGACCCGCTGCGCGAGGCGTGGAGCAAACCTATCAAGGTGAACAGCGGATACCGTTGCCCTCGGCTCAATAAGGAGGTGGGCGGTTCGCCATCGAGCCAGCACATGAAGGGCGAGGCAGCCGATATCACCGTGGGCAACCGTGCCGACAATCGCCGCCTCTATCATTTGCTCACCACCTTGCATCTGCCAGTGGACCAAGCCATCAATGAGCGAGATTTTGCGTGGATTCACCTCTCTTACGGCCCACGCCATCGCCGCCAGTATTTTGCAATCCGATAAATTCACACAACATGACCAACAACACAGCTATTCTGAAAGCGGCATTCACTGCCTGGAGTGCCGCTTCCGCACTCCGCAAACGCCGGTTGCGCAACAAGCGATTCACCTACGGCGATCAATGGTCGGACCCTGCCGTTGATGCCGACGGCACCGCCACCACCGAGGAAGCCATCATCTACAAGAAATATGGCACCGCGCCCATCACCAACAATATGCTCCGCCAGATGGTGAAAACCATAGTGGGCAGATTTCGTGCCGAGCACCTGAGCCGCACTCGCGAGCCATCGGCGATGAAAAACATTGCCGAGAGCAATGCCCTTGACGAACTCGACAGCCGCGCATTGGAGGAATTTCTGATTTCGGGCTGTTGCATTCAGCGTGTGGAGGAAACGGAAAACTTGGGGAAGAAGGAAACGGTGGTGAGCAATGTGAACTTGTCGCATTTCTTCATCAACCACACCATCGACCCACTGAGCCGCGACTGCGAAATCGTGGGGCAGATTCACGATTTGAGCGTGGCGGAACTGATTAAGCGTGTGGCGGCTGGCAACAAGAAGAAAGCGGCGTGGGTGCGAAGGCTTTACAGCGATTCGCCCGACGACCGCACGCTTCAGTTCTGCACCGCCATTGGCGCCGATTCGCAAAGCGGCACCGACTTTTGGTTCACGCACACCAATAAATGCCGCGCCATAGAGGTGTGGACGCTCGAAAGTCAGGAAGTGCTGCTCTGCCACGACCAAGCCACCGCCAAGGTGTTTGTGGTGCCTGTGTCGCAGGAGAAGAAAATCAAAGCCGACCCGCTGATTTCCTACCGCTGGGACATTGCCACCATGTGGCGCTGCCGATGGTTTACCCCGATGGGCGACTTGCTTGCCACCTTCGATTCGCCTGCCAAGCATCGCCAGCACCCCTTTGTGGTGAAGTTCTATCCGCTCACCGATGGCGAGGTGCATGGGTTTATTGAAGATGTGATTGACCAGCAGAAGTATATCAATAGGCTCACCACTATCGTCGACCGCATTTTGAGCAACAGCGCAAAGGGTGTGCTGCTCTATCCCGAATCAGCCAAACCCAACTCGCTGAACTGGAACACGATTTTGCGCATTTGGAACGAAACTGGCGGTGTGCTGCCCTACAACCCCAATGAGGGTATGGCGAAACCCGAACAGGTGAGCCACGACAACACCAACATCGGCATCTTCGAGATGATCAATCTGCAAATGAAGATGATGGAGAATGTGTCGGGCATCACTGCCACACTGCAAGGACAGAATGTGAACACTTCGGGCAGCGCATCGCTCTACCAAACGCAAGCCGCCAACTCCAGCATCGCCCTCTACGACATTTTCGACACCTTCAACAACTTCCGCCACCTCCGCACCCAAAAAGCCCTTGCAATCTAAAGAAGTTAGAAGTTAGAAATTAGAGGTTAGAAGTTAGATAGAGTTTACAAATTAGAGTGTTTAGAGGGGCGCGCTCCATTTGTGGCATAATAATGGCTGAAGAAAATCCCGTAGGGATTTGATGTTGGTTTTCGTTCACCACCCCAAGCAACTTGAGTGATGGCAGAAGAAAATCCCGTAGGGATTTGATGTGTGTAGGCAGGTATGCAGCGAAGGTTATGCGTAATGAGCGAAGCGAAATGGAGCATAACCGAAGCGAAATGCCTGCAAATATCGCATAACAAATATGCATCCCAGCGGGATGCGATTTCGCCATCAATGGGCAATTTGATGTTGTCGCATTCCGCTGGAATGCATAATACTGACATATCTATTGCAGGCATTTCGAAAAGATTCCATTTCGCTTCGCTCCATTACATCTTTTCTGCATACCTGCCTACACACATCAAATTCCTAACGGAATTTCATGCCGCCGCACCTCATCCCAAAGTTTCACACATGAAATTTCCAAAAGTGTCAGTTTTCTACGGAGATAATAAAAATTCTCCGTAGAAAACTGACATTTTTGGAAATGAAGTGATTATGAGAAATGAGTTCGGAGCACTCCGAGTGCTCTGCGTACTCCGAGTGCTCCGATAAGCCGGTTAATTCTCCTAACCTCTAATTTTTCTTGAATTTGAGGGTGGATTTTTCGGGGGTGACGGTTAGTTCTACGGGGCAGCCTTCTATCATGGGGGTGTTCCATGACTCGTCGTGGCTGGTGGGGAAGTCGTAGCAGATGGGGATTTGATACTCGTCGAGGAATTCGTGGAGCATCTGATCCATGCTTTCATAGCCTGAGAGGCTGGTCACTTCGGTGAATCGGCCCACGATGATGCCTTTCACATGGTCGAGCGTGCCTTTCAATTTCATCTGAAACAGCAAACTTGCCACACGGTTCACGCTTTCGCTCACATCTTCGAAGAAAAGCACCACATCTTTGTCTTTCACAAAGTCGCGGTCGAGGAAGTCGTAGTCAGCCGAGCCACTCACTTGGGTGAAAACGCTCAAGTTGCCGCCAATCAAAATGCCTTTCGCCTTACCGGTGTGGTTGTAGGCGTGGGCTGGGGCTTCCACATTAGGCATTTCCTTGCCAAAGAGCAGTTTGCGCAAACGCTCGCTGTATTCGTCGGTGCCGCCAGTCTTTGCCAATCGGCCACACATACTGCCGTGAATGCTCATGTGTCCAGCCTTCACCATGGCGCTGTGCAGGGCGGTGATGTCGCTGTAGCCCACAAGCCATTTGTTGTACTTCTTCAGCGTGTCAAGCGGCACATTATATAGAATTTGCGCCGAGCCATATCCGCCACGCGAGCAGATGATGGCTTTGATGGAATTGTCGCGGAGCGCCCATATCAGGTCGGCCTCGCGCTCTGCGGCGGTGCCTGCCCAACCATGGTAGCGGTTAGTCACATATTTGCCCCTCACAGGGTTCAACCCCCACCCTTTCAGCACCTCCATCGCCTTGATTACCGATGAGTCGCTGGGCGTGCTGCCGGGCGAGAGGATAGCCACTTTGTCGCCAGGCTTCAGCGAAGCCGGCATCACAATACCATATTTGGCTTTGGCTTGCACCAAAACCGACGTTGCCAACATGAGCAACAGCAAGATTTTCTTCATCACTTTCAATCGTTTGTTTTTGTTCTTTTGCAAAATTACTAAAAATCGGGAGTAATCGTGGCTTCGTCTTTCTTGAATTTGGATAAAATTTTATAACTTTGTGTTTCGTAATATTTTACTGAGCAACCTCTAAGCACAACGAATAAAATGAAAAAGCAGGTTATCCTTCGCCTTACATTACTCGTGTTAGTTATCCTTACAGCCACCCCACATGCCGATGCAGGCAGGTGCTTGCGATGCGGCGGCAAAGGCATTGTGTATTTCCAGCGTGGTGGCACAGGCACTTATGGTCACAACAAGAGCAAGCGTCAATGCCCCATTTGCCACCAGATGGTGCCATCGGGCGTGTCGCACTCCGACCGCTGCCCCGACTGTAACGGCACCGGGCAAATTCAGTCGCGCTCAAGCCGAAGTTCTTCCAGCTCGCGCAGCTCGTCGTCAAGTTCGTCAAGCAGCAGCTATCAGCAGTATGATGGTGGATTCACGCCAGAGCAGCAGCTCGCCCTCGACATGATGGATGCCCGCATGAGAGGCTATAATGCGACAGTGAACGAAAACCACAGCTATGGCAGAGCCATTCGTTACGACCCCACATTGCACACTCCCATCGGCTTCTTGACCGATGCCATACAAAAAGCGAATGAGGCCCGAATCGCCGCATTCTCTCGCAATGGTATAGGCTTGGTGATTATGGGCAACAACGGCTATTATTACTACCAACTGCCTCAAGGTATGCTCGACGTCATACTTGATGTGAACAAGAAGGAAGGCAGGATTATCGACATCAACATCACTGAGTACGGAAAACGTTGGAGCGTGATTAGTAGGGTTAACAACAAGCTTATATGGAATGCTCTTGCCTCGGACGACATCTACAACAAACTCAACGCCCTCAACAGCCAAGGCAAAGACATCGTCTCGTTGGCAATGGATGAATACTCTAACTATGTGATAGTATGCGACGACGGCACCACCGAATGTTCACCAGAGTTTGAAGCCACTGTGCGCCAAGCAAAAAACAAATTCGGAAAGATACTCAGCGCCTGCGTCACCGGTCTGGGCGGCTGCGTGCTTTGCTGCGACCGTGGTGTGTATTTCAAATCCCTCCCAAGCAGCGCGGCCGACATCCTGAAAAAAGTGGACTACATCCCCCGCTACGTAAAAGTCACAAGCTACGGCCGCTACTTCATCTCCGACGGCAACACCCGCTCCTTCTACTGGTTCTAATCCCCCAGTGACATCACACCAATATTAGCATCAAAACACAGCCCCATCCAATGCAAAAAATTGAATGGGGCTGATATTTTAGGTTAAATTGGATTATTTTTTTTGTTTGCCTTTTGGTTTGGGCATTTTGCCGGGGGTTACGGTTTTTGCTTTTGCCTTGGCTTTTGTTACTTTTGGTGTGGTGGCTTTTTCGGGGGCCTTTTCTTCTGCTTTTGGTGCGAAGGTTTCGATTTCAAACACGAGGGTTTCGCCTGGGTTGATGGAGTATTCGCCGCTCTGGCGACGGCCTGCGCCTTGGTCGCCGTAGGCGATGTCGCTTGGGAGCACGGCAATCATCTTGGCACCTGGGCTCATGAGCATCAACGCTTCCTTAAAGCCTTCCACCACTCTGCCTGAATTGAGCGATGTGGTGTCGCGGCTTTGGTCGAAGATTGAGCCGTCGACGTGCTTGCCAGTGTAGAGCATACGCACGTCCTCGTTGTCGCCATAGCACTTGCCATTGCCTTTCTTTTCCATTTTGTAAACCAAGCCAGAGGCAGTTTTCACATAGCCTTCGCCAGCTGCCATGATTTTGGCGATATATTCTTCGCCCGCCTTCTTCATGGCGATAGTTTTGGGGTTGAACGCGCGGCCCATCAGTTCGGTGTTTTGCTCCAGCACAGCCATGTCGCTGTAAGCCTTGCTTACGGCGCTTTGGTCAAGTCCCTTGGTGGCAACTGCGTCTTTCAACGCTTGCACCATGAGTGCCTTGTCGAGTGTGATGCCCTTATGGAGCTTGTTTTGCATCATCTTGCTGGTGAGCTCCATACCTACAAACAGACCGTTCATATAGCCTTGATTGGCGGTGTCGGCTTGCATCACCACGTCGAACGCCTTGAAAAATTCGTCGATATTTATTTTCTTGTCTTGTTCACCCATGTATGCGAGCACCAGACCGAAATATTTTCCGTAAGCCTTGCTCAGCGAGTCTTGTTGGGCTTTGAATTCGGCTTCTGTAGCGGCAGAGGCGCTTTGCATACCCATTGCCATCAGCATAGCGATGGCTAAAATCATCTTTTTCATTAGTTTAAGTAAAATGTAAGTGTTAATATAGTGTTATCAGTTTGCCAATCCCTGTGTTTCGATTTCAAACACGAGGGTTTCGTTTGGCGCGATGGTTTGGTTGCCGCGTTCGCCATACGCAATCTCGCTTGGGAGAATGCAGTAGGCTTTGGCACCTGGGCGCATCATCGTAATCATTTCACGGAACCCTGGCACCACGTTCTGCAATGGGAAATCCACTGCCTCGCCATGGCTGGAGTCGAATTCCTCGCCATTGGTGTGCTTGCCGGTGTAAACCACCTTCACCACGTCGGTGGGCTTGAAAGTGTCGCCCGCGCCCTGCTCGGTGATTTTATACACCAGTCCTGATTGGGTTTTCTTCAATGCGGGGTCGGCTTTCATTTGTGCGGCGATAAACTCTGCGCCTTCCTCGGCGGCAGTCTTGATTGTGCCCAGCTGCTTTTCGAGTTCGGGGTCGAGTTTGGTTTCAGTCTGCTTATTGCCACAACTGGTGAAACTCATCGCCATCACCGCCGCGCAAATCCACAATAAGAATGTTTTCATCATTGTTCTCCTTTAAAAATAAGCACTTCCTCTCCGCTCACCATATTGCAAAGCACATAGGGCTGGAAAGGAAGTGCTGTATATCGGTTAGAAATTAAAATCACTTCGCAGAGTCGGCAACAGCCTCAGCGCCGCCAGCCATTTTCTTGTCGGCAGCAGTAGCGAGGTTACCAGTTTCAATCTCAAACACGAGAGTTTCGTTTGGAGCGATGTTTTGGTTGCCACGGTCGCCGTAAGCGAGCTTGCCAGGAATGATGCAAGTCACCTTCATGCCAGGCTTCATGTTGGTAAGCATATCAACGAAGCCCTTGATGAGTTGTGTTTCATCAACTGGGAACATCACAGCCTTGTAGCTTTGGTCAAACACGCTGCCGTCGATGTGCATACCCTTGTACTTGAGCATCACTTCGTCGCCCTTCTTGAAGTTAACGCCCTTACCTGGTTTTTCCACTTTGTAGAGCACGCCTTGAGCGGTTTTTTTGTAGTTGCCACTCTTTTCAGCGTCTTGGTAATATTTCACGCCTTCGTCGGCTTTCTTCTTAGCTGCTTGAGCTTGCACCTTGCCCATGAGGCTTTGGAGAGTCATTTGCAAGTTCATCATCTTAGCCTGGTCTGGCTCCTTCTTTTCGCTGAATGCCTTCTTCAGTTCAGCGAGGAACAATTCCTTGTTGATGTTCACACCTTGTTCCTTCATGGCTGTGAAGCTGCTACCGAGTTGAGCACCAATTTGCTCACCCATTTGGAAGCTGCGTGCGTTGACAGAAGTATCGGCTTCGGTTGCAAGAGCCTTTTCCAAGCCCTTCAAAAATTCGTCGTAGTTTACAGAGTCGGGGGTGCCACTCACCTGCATCTTGATGCCGTAGCCAGCCATTGTGCCGTAGGCAGTGCTCAAAGAGTCTTCAGTAGGAGTAGTGCCTTCACCTTTCTTGTTGCAGCTTGCCAAGAGGGCAACAGCTGCCAAAATGAAAAGAACTTTTTTCATAATTTTTTTGTAGAATAACTGTTTGTATTGTTGTTTTTGTGTTTTCAATTATTTGCCCACCTTCAGGAGTTGCACGTCGAAGATGAGGGTTGAGTTTGGCTGGATAGGACCAGTGCCGTGCTCGCCGTAAGCGAGTTCGCTTGGAATAAACAGGCGGTAGGCTGAGCCTTCGCTCATGAGTTGCAAGCCTTCAACCCAACCAGGAATCACCTGACCCACAGCGAAGGTGGCAGGCTCGCCGCGCTCAACAGAGCTGTCGAACACTGTGCCGTCGATCAGTCGGCCGGTGTAGTGAACGGTCACCACGTCGTTTGGACCAGGCTTCTTGCCGTTGCCTTCCTTCACCACGAGGTATTGCAGACCGCTTTCAGTCACTTTCACGCCTTCTTCCTTGGCGTTGTTTGCCAAATATTCCTTACCTGCCTTGGCGTTCATTTCGCCAGCCTTGGCTTGGAGATTGGTAAAATATTCTTGCACCACTTGCTTGGCTTCGTCATAGGTCATTGCTGGAGTGCCTTCGCCATACACTGCGCGGAGTGCATCTGCGAAATCATCAGCATTGAGTTTGTCAACGCCTGAACCCTTGAAATTTTGGCCCATGCTGAGGCCTAATGCATAGCTAAGTTTGTCCATGTCGTAAAAAAAATCTTTTATCTATTTATGTATATTGCAAATTATCTGCAAAGTTAAAGTTATTTATAGTTTTGAACGCTATTTTTTGAATAAAAAAGTTTAAATTTGCCCAATAGAATACTCTTTTAATTTTAATATAGATGAAAAACTTGGTTATCTCCACTGGAGCGGGCATGAGTGCAGAGAGCGGTATCACCACTTTCCGCGACGCAGGTGGGCTTTGGGAAAACTACAAAGTGATGGACGTGGCAAGCGATGAGGGCTTCACTCGCAACCCTGCCCTGATTCACAAGTTCTACAACGAGCGCCGATTGCAGTTGATTGATGCGCAACCCAATGCCGCACACCGCGGACTGGTGGAACTGGAAAAATATTTCAACGTGAATGTCATCACGCAAAATGTGGACGACCTGCACGAGCGTGCCGGCTCGAAAAATGTGCTGCACCTGCATGGTGAGTTGATGAAGGTGCGCTCGATGACACACCCCGAACGCATCTACACGCTGCCTTGCGACCAACTGTCGGACAAGGGGTTGGAAACCAGTGTCGACACCGTAGATGCCTATGGCGACCATGTGCGTCCGCATATCGTGTTTTTCGGCGAGGCTGTGCCCAACTTTGAGCCAGCTTGCCGCATTGCCTCGAAGGCTGATGTGTTTGTGGTCATCGGCACCACGCTGGTGGTGTATCCCGCAGCGGCGTTGCTCCAGTATGCGCCTCCAGGTGCCGAGGTCTATTACATCGACCCCAAGCCTGCCGCAGTGCCATCGTATGTGCATGTGATTGCCAAGAAGGCCACCGAGGGCGTGGCCGAACTCATCGATATCCTAACAAAAAAATAAACACACTTATATGAACAAAGAACAAATTCTCTGGGCCGACGACGAAATCGATCTCTTGAAACCGCATATTCTGTTTTTGCAGAACAAAGGCTACGAGGTGACCACAGTGACCAACGGTCGCGACGCACTCGACGCCATATCTCAGCAGAATTTCCACCTCATCATTCTCGATGAGAATATGCCTGGCATCAGCGGACTGGAGGCACTGCAGCAAATCAAAATTGCGCAGCCCAATGTGCCCGTGATTATGATTACGAAAAGCGAGGAGGAAAACATCATGAATCAGGCTATCGGCAGCGAGATTGCCGACTATCTGATTAAGCCTGTGAACCCGATGCAGATTCTGCTTTCCATCAAGAAAAACCTGCACAGCGAGGCGCTGGTGGCGCAAAAAGCCACGAGCGACTATCAGCAGGAGTTTATGAGCATCAGCCAGCAAATAGCCATGGCAAGCACCATCGACGACTGGTACAGGCTCTACAACACGCTGGTGCGATGGGAACTCACGCTCTCCAACGCCGAAACCGGCATGGCCGACATGCTGCGTATGCAAAAGCTCGAGGCTAACAGTGCTTTCGCCAAAATGGTGAAGCGCAATTATGAGAAGTGGGTCACCACCGACGACCATCCGCTCATGAGCAACGAGATTTTCAAAACGCAGATTTTCCCGCATATCGACGCTGGCGAAAAGGTGTGCTTTATCGTAATCGACAATTTCCGCCTCGACCAGTGGCGCACCATCAGCCCATTGCTGAACGACTATTTCAATATAGAGAAGGAGGAACTCTACACCGCCATTCTCCCAACTGCCACGCAATATGCGCGCAATGCCATTTTTTCGGGACTGATGCCTATCGACATCGAGCGCATGTTTCCCGAATTGTGGGTTGACGAGGATGAGGACGAGGGCAAAAACCTCAACGAGGCACCTCTCATTCAAACCATTCTCGACCGCTATCGCCGCAAGTGCAAATTCTCGTACAACAAACTCAACGACTCTGCCGCCGGCGAACGCCTGGTGCAGCACTTCGCACAACTGAAGAATTTCGACCTCAACGTGATAGTGTTCAACTTTGTGGACATCCTTTCGCACGCGCGTACAGAGAGCAAGATGATTCGCGAACTCGCCTACACCGACGAGGCTTACCGCTCGCTCACCGTCACATGGTTTAAAAACAGTTATGTGCTGGAAATCTTCAAGCGCATAGCCGAGCAAGGCTGGAAAATCGTGCTCACCACCGACCACGGCACCACACGAGTGGACAACGCCATCAAGGTGATTGGCGACAAAAACACCAACACCAACTTGCGCTACAAAGTGGGCAAGAACCTCAGTTACAACCCACGCCAAGTGTACGAAATCAAGCAGCCCAAACGCTTCGGACTGCCGCTGCTCAACGTGTCGAGCACCTATATCTTCGCATCGGGACGCGACTTCTTCGCCTACCCCAACAACTACAACCACTACGTGCAATACTACAACGACACCTTCCAGCACGGCGGCATCTCCATGGAAGAAATGCTCGTCCCCCTCATCACCCTCACCCCCAAAAAATAACCCCTACAAGAAATTAGAAATTAGAAATTAGAAATTAGAAATTAGATTTTGGAGCACTCCGAGCATTCAAATTATTCAGAATGTTCCGAGTGCTCCAATTCCATGGCTTAATTGGTTTGGGGGTAAAAATGGGAGTGGGGGCGTGAATGTTGGTTCACGCCCCCACTGGGGTGTTAGTAGTATTTTGCTGTTTTTGGCCCCAAAAATCCTTATATGGCCTAATGACCGTTTTTTGGGGGAGGCTGTCCGAAAACCTCAGATAGTAATACCTGAATCTTACAATCTGAAAGTTTGAATGAAGTTTTAGTCCCTTACTCTGGCAAAAAAGCCCCCTCTGATGGTGTCCAAACCACTTTTATAAGTACTGACACTTATAAATTGAAAGTTGAAAAAACGATAAAAGGAGTTCTCGGACGGGTTGGGGGGGAGTTCGATTAGCGGTTGGAGGCGAGGTAGTCTTCGAGGTCGGCTGGGTGGTATGGAATACGTTCCGAGCCGAGGAAGCGGCAGCCGTCGGCGGTGATGAGCACATCATCTTCGATGCGAATGCCACCGAAGTCCTTATAGGTTTCGAGCACATCGAAGTTGAGGAACTCTGCGCAATGTCCGCTGGCGCGCCAATCGTCGATAAGGGCAGGAATGAAGTAGATGCCCGGCTCGTCGGTCACCACGAAGCCTTCTTCAAGGCGGCGGCCCATACGCAGGCAGTTGGTGCCGAATTGTTCCAAGTTTGGTCGAGTTTCCTCATCGAAGCCCACATATATTTGTCCGAGTCCTTCCATATCGTGCACGTCCATACCCATCATGTGGCCGAGTCCGTGAGGCAAGAACATGGCGTGAGCACCTGCGCGAACAGCCTCTTCGGTGTCGCCCTTCATCAGTCCGAGTTCTTTGAGGCGGTTGGTCATCGTGCGGCACACATCAAAGTGCACATCGGCATATTTCACGCCGGGGCGAGCCACTTTCAACACATGGTCGTGACATTCCACCACAATGCGGTAGATGTCGAGTTGGCGCTGGGTGAACTTGCCGCTCACTGGGAATGTGCGGGTGTGGTCGGAGCAGTAGTTGTTGAGGTTTTCAGCACCGCAGTCGCAAAGCGCCAGTCTGCCCTCTTCAAGGAGTGCTGGCGATGGGTTGCCATGCATGATTTCGCCGTGCTGCGAGAAGATGGTGGCAAACGAGGTCTGTGCGCCATACGAACGAGCCACGCCATCAATCTGACCGCCCACAAATTGCTCGCTCACACCGGGGCGAGCCACACGCATGGCGGTGGTGTGCATCTTGTAGCCGATGCTACAAGCGTGCTCGATTTCGGCAATTTCGAGAGCCGACTTGGTGGAGCGCATCTTCACCACTGCATGAATGAGGGTGAGCGACGCGGCATCTTTCTGCTTCGAAGGGTGAATGCCCAGCAAATCCATGATTTGGATTTTGGTGTCGAAGCGATAAGGTGGCAAGAAGTGGATTTGCTGACCAGCGGCTTTGGCTTTCTCCACCAGTTGAGCGAGTTTGCTCATAGGTGCCGACTGCTTCACGCCCACTTGCGCAGCCATATCAGCCACGCTGTCCACCGAGCCATACCACACAATGTCTTCAATGTCGATGTCGTTGCCCAAGAAATACTCCTGATCGGCATCCACATCAATCACGCCCACAAGTCCTTCGCGCTTCTGTCCGAAATAGTAGAGAAACGACGAGTCCTGGCGGAATGGCGCATAGGCATTGTTGGGATAGTTGCATGGCGCATCATTGTTGCCAAAAAGGATAATAAGACCGCTCTTCACCAACTTCTTAAGCTGGTCGCGGCGACTCTGATATACATCTGAAGTAAACATAGTGCAATATATCTTTAGATTTGTATTGTGTTATACTACTTTATTATTTTCACAAAAATAGTGCAAACGAGAGCAGAATCATCAAGCTTGCTTGAATGTTATGCCGAGTGCAGCCTATCTTCTACAAAAATAGCAAGTTTTCGTGACAATAAAAAGGTTTCAAACCACATAATAAAAAACCATTAACTTTTTTTGCACTTATGCCGATGGAAGTCAACGAGCCTACGAGTCGAAAATTCGAAAATTCGAAGATTCGAAGATTCGAGGAATCGAAAGGGGGCGGCGGTGGGGAGAGTGGGTGGTTTAGCGGCGGGAGCGGGATTTGCGGGCTTGCTCTTTTTGTTTGGCGCGATCCTTGCGTTCGCGTTCCTTTTGCTTGGCTCGCTCTTTGCGCTCTTTTTCTATCGCTTTGGCGCGCTCCTTGCGTTCGCGCTCTTTCTGCTTGCGGGCTTGTTCTTTTGCCTTGGCAGCGTCTTTGCGAGCCTGTTCTTTCTGCTTACGGGCGTCTTCTTTCGCCTTTTCGGCAGCCTTTGCCTCATCTTCACGCTTGCGCTGATTTGCCTTCACTTCTTCCTCACGCGCTTTCTCGGCACGCTTGATGGAATCCTGACGCTCTTTCTCAGCCTGCTTGATGGAGTCTTGACGCTCCTTCTCTGCCTGTTCGGCTGCCTTTTTCTCGGCTTTCAGACGGCGTTCGGCCTCCTTCTCGGCTTGCTTGGCGGAGTCGGCACGGTATTTCTCAAGATTCTTCAACTTGAGTTCGGCGAGGCGCTGGGCAGTCTTTATCGAGTCGGCACGATATTTTTCAGCCTCTTTTTCGGCTTTGATGCGTTGTTTTTCGGCTTCCTGCTCGGCTTTGATGCGCTCCTTCTCTGCCTTTTCCTTAGCCTTTTGGGCTTCTTTTTCAGCCTTGGCATCGTCGGAGTCGATTTTGCGCACCTTGTGGGCAGACGGCTTCGCCACCATATCATCTACTGGCGTGAGAATGGGTTGAGATTCCTTTGCTGGCTCTTCCGCCTTCACTTCCGGAGCCTTTTCGGCAGGGCGTTCCACCGGCTTTTTGCGGTGCACAGGGCGAGGCTCTACTGGCTTGGTGCCGTCGTCGATCACCAAATCAGGATTTTCAGGAACCACCGTCACTTGTGGCACTTCCTTTTCCTTGACTGGTTCCTTCTTTGCCGATGGTTCGGCAGGCTCTTGCTCCTGCTTTGGCTGGGCGGTGGCACCTGGGCGCACGCTCTTTGCCGGCTTGCCTGGTTCTGGAGCCTTTTCGGCATCGTCGGTGGCTGTTTCGGGCACCTTGGCTTCCACTTCCTTCTCGTTTTCAGCGTCGAGGTAGCGGAAATAGTCTTCAAACGAGCGGCCTTCGCTCAAGAGCAGGTTGAAGTTTTCCTCGCTGATAAGCACAGGGTGAACCAATCCGATATACTGCTTGAAGTCGGCAGCCGCATCAAACACGGTGCGATAACTAATCAGTTCGGGATAATTGGCAAAGCCCTTCACCACCAGCAGCCCCATGCTGCCGAAGGTCATCTTCTCAAGGTCGTAGTCGCGCACATTGAACGAGCGGAAGTTGTGGCGCGCCAGCTCGTAGAGCAATATGTTGGAGTCGATAGAGTCGGTGCTATACACCAGCACAAACACCTGTGGCTTGTTGGCTGTTGACTTGATGTCGGCAAATTGCTTGTCGGAAGCCGCTTTGCCGGTGGTGTCGTTGGTCAGTGCCACCGAGGTCCACATCATGCCGCGCGCATTGCTGCCGCCACCAGCCAACTGACGGCCAGCCTTCACATGCTTCATGATGGCGGAAGCCGTAGGGGTGATGTCGGTTTCGGGATAGCGTTCGAGCATTTCCTTCAGCACCTCCTTGAATTTGTCGTAGTTCTTCTGGGTGACATACGCCAGCGCATCGATGAACATAAACTTCGGCATCAACTTCGAGAGCGGATAGCGACGCATCATTTCGGCGTAAGCCTCGTGCACAGCCTCGTTGTTGTTGTTCAAGTAGTTGTCGTATGTTTCGGCATACAGTTGTTCCTGCACCTTGCCCATCTGCTTGAGGTTGTCGAGGTAGGCAGGGTCTTTCATCGCTATGCCGTATTTCGATTCGGCAAAGTCGGAGAGAATCAACCCACGCCACTTCTCCGCCTCAGCCACTTGGTCGGTGCGCATACACAGCAAGTAGAGGTTGTAGTACACATCGAGGCGGTAGGTGTTGTCGGGGTAGCGTTCGAGCAGTTCCTTAAATTCCATGTTCGCCGCGTCGAAGTCCTCCAACTTATCCTTCAAAATCAAGCCCATGTTGTACAATCCCTCCTGAATCACATCGTTGGAGGTCTGAATCTGTTCGGGCGTGGATGGGATTTGCTTCAAGTAGTATTCCTCGAAGTGTGGGTCTTCCGAACGCTTCACCGAGTCGCGCTGCTCCTTGGTGAGCGTGGTGTCGGCAGGAGTGCCAGTGGCGGTCGATGCCGTGTCGCTTGCCGATGCCGACGAATCGTCGTCGAACGAGAAGGTGTTTTTATTGCGGCGGCGCCAGTTGTCCTCCAGCTTACGGTTGCCCCACTGCTGTTGGAAAGCCGTTTTACCCGCATTTTTCGTGGCTGTGTTGTAGAAGTACCACGATTTGTCGTTGTTGAGCGTAAAGGCTGTGGGCGCATTTTTGCTGGCGGGCGTATTTGAGCCCTGTGCGCTCTGATTTGCCATATATTCCTCACGGGCGGCGTTTTCAGCCTCCTCTTTTTCCTTTTTCTTCAGGTCGTCGATGATTTTCTTAATCACCTTCTTCTGCTCTTCGAGCGGCATTTTCGACAGGCGCAAAAGCGAGTCTTGCAACGTCACGTTGCCGGCATACACCGCCAACTCGTCGAGCACGTCACTGCGCTTTTTCAGTTCACGGAAATTGGGGTAGGCTTCGCTCAAGAGCGGAATCGCCTCGGAATAGCAGGGCTGGGCGAGGTCGTACTTGCGCTGCGCGAAGTAGATGCCGCCGAGTGTGAGTTGGCTAATCGCTTTGTCGATGCCGTTGCGCGTGCTTTTCTCCGCCGCCAACTTGTAGTTTGCCACGGCATTCACGGTATCGAGGCGTGAGAGGTAGAGGTTGCCGATGGCGTAATACACTTGGTCGAGGTATTCCTTGTTGCGGTCGTAGTGCGTCATGCGCTTGAGGGCTTTCACCTCCGGCATGATGTTGGTGCCCTGAAACACTGCGCTCTGCTTGATGCGCGCGTTGAATTTGGTGCGGTAGGTCGAGCCGCTCGAACTGCCGGCACGCTTGAACGCCTCGTAGGCGAGTTGCTTTTCGCCGGCGTCCTCATAGAGTTGGCCGAGCAGGAAGTTCAGACGCACTTTCTGTGCCCCCTTGCTGCCCTTGATGGCTTCGGCGAGGTATGGAATGGCTTCGGCGTTTTTATCCGATTTGATATAGAAGTTGGCAAACGCCAAGTTGGCAAGCGAGCGTATGCGTTTGCTCTTGATTTGGTCGATATGCACATGCGCCAACACGTTGTCGGCCTCGGTGGTCCAGCCCATAGCGCAATAACTCAACGCCTCCCAAATCTGGCTTTCGAGCACCAAATCTGGCTTCCAACTGAAGTGGCGTGAAATGTAGTGGAAGGTAGCTGACGATGCCAGGAAATCGCCCTTCATGTATTCGGCTTTCGCCAGCATGAACCACGCATTGTGGATAAAGGGGTTGTATTCCTCGCGCTTGAGATATTCCTTGTATTTTTGGTTGTTCGCCTTGCCCGACTTTTTCGCGGGTTTTTTCTTGATGGAGTGGAGGGCGATGGCCTTCTGCATCTTTTCTATCGTGCGGTCGAAACTGCCCGACGGCTGTGGCGATTTGGGTGAGTTTCTTGCCTCGGTGGGGTGAATAAAGAGGTGCTGCGAATAGTCGTCCTGATAGTCGTTTTCGAGGATTTTGATTTGCTCCTCGTAGTTGGTCATACCATTGTAGTACACGTTGTAGCGTGTGGTGAACGCCTGCCAGAATCGCGACATGGCAGTGTTCTTCTTCGTGCCACACGCACAAAGAAGTAGGGTGAGCGATGCCAAGAGCATCAGGGGGATGTATCGACCTGCTTTATTCATATATTAATACTATAACGAGGATTGTTGTGTTTTATTGCACAGGCGGCTCAACCTTGCTCCGATGCGCGCCACGGCGTAGAGGATAATAAGCAGCAGCACTATGCTTGCCGACACTGGCACCGACAGCACCACGCTGAGCAGCACGCCGCCAAGCGAACACGCCAAACTGATGACCACCGACCAGCACATGAGCGGCAGCAAGCGGTGGGTGCGCAATTCGGCTATCATCTGCGGCATGGTGAACAGCGACATCAGCAGCATGATGCCGATGAGGCGAATGGTGAGCACGATGCACACCGAGGTGAGCACGGTCATCATCAAATTGATGGCATACACCGGCAGCCCCTGCGTGCGTGCGAAATTGGGGTCGAACGCGCAACTGCGAATGGCTGGGAACAAGAATGCCATCACCGCAAGCAGCACTGCCAAATATGCGCCGAAGGCGATGAGGTCGGCGGTGCCGATGGTGAGCACGTTGCCAAACAGAAACGACGACAACTCTGGCACATAGCCCGGTGTGAGGAAAATGAAAATGGTGCCGAGTGCCATACCGAGCGCCCACACCACACCTATGGCTGAATCCTCGCGCACATGCTGGCGTGTGGACAGCCATTCCACGCCCAGTGCCGAGGCTATGGCGAAGATGCCTGCCGTGAGGGCTGGGCTGAGACCGGCGTAGAAGCCGAGGCCGAGACCGCCGAAACTGGCGTGTGTGATGCCACCCGTCACAAACACCATGCGGCGGCACACCACATAGGTGCCGATAATCGCCGAGGCGATGCTCACCAATATGATGCCTATCACGGCGTTTTGGAAAAATGTGTAACTGAATATGTCGAACATAATGTATCTCTATTTGTTTTTTCGTTCGCCATAGAGCATGATAAATTCCTCTCGTATGGCTTTGGGCAGTATGATGCCTCGCTTTTTGAGGCTTTGCTCCCACGGCAGCAGGTCGGAGGGCTGGAGCGTGTAGAGCACGTCGCGGAACTGCTCTTCCTCTTCGCCGGTGTAGGCTTCGGCTGGGCGACCGCGGAATCTGTCAAGTTCCTCGTCCTCAAAATACACGATGCCGCTGTTTGCGCCCGAAAGCAGCATCTCGCTGGGGCAAACCTCGTGGGTGGAGCAGCAGTCGTCGGTGCAAATGTCGGTTTCGGGCTGCACCACAGGCTCAGGCTCTTCGCCCGGCTTGCGGCTGCGCAGGTCGAAAATGTAGAGCACCACGCCCACCACTATCATCAATGCGAATATATAAAGTGCTGGTATCATACTTCTTCAATTTTAAATCCTGCTTGGCGCAAATGCTCCCAAAACAGGGGGTACGACTTGCTCACCACCTGCGCATCGTCGATAATCAATCCGGGAAAACGAATGGCGGCTGGCGCAAATGCCATTGCCATGCGGTGGTCGTGATAGGTGGAGATATGGGGCGAGGCTTCTGCGGTGGTGGTTTCGAAGTGCCAACTGATGGCATCGTCGCCCTCCACTTTCACCACATAGCCCAGTTTGCGCAACTCGATGCGCAGTGCCTCCAGGCGGTCGGTTTCTTTGATGCGCAGCGTGCGCAGTCCTGTGATGCGGAAGGGGCGCCCCATCAGGCACAGCATCACCACGAGGGTTTGCGCAATGTCGGGGGTGCCGCTCAAATCGGCAAATGTGGAGCAACAGCAGCCCACGCCGCCATTGCTTCGCAAGTCGAGGTAGCGTCCGCACCAATTCCCCGTCACGCCCATCTGCGACATCAGTTCGGCTATGCGGCTGTCGCCCTGCAAACTCTGTGGCTCCAGCCCTTTGAGCGTGATGCGCGACTGTGGCACAATGGCTTGCATCGCCCACCAGTAACTTGCCGCGCTCCAGTCGGCTTCCACCGTGAAATCGAGCGCGGTGTATTCCCCTGCCGGCACGTGTACCACATTGTCGTGCCACTCGGCTTTCACACCGTAGCGAGCCATCAGCGCAAGCGTCATGTCAATGTAGGGGCGCGACATGATTTCGCCCTCAATCGTGAGCGCGATGCCGCCAATCACTGGGGCAATCAGCAGAATGGCGGTGATATACTGCGAACTCACGCTTCCGCTCACCGTCAGCGCACCACCGTGAAGGCGTGTGCCAGTGATTTTCAGCGGCGGATAGCCCTCGGCCTCCACATATTCAATATCGGCACCCAACTGGCGCAACGCATCTACCAGCACCCCGATAGGCCGCTGGCGCATACGCTCCGTGCCGTCGATTACCACTTCCCTACCCTCGCGAGTGGCAAAATATGCCGTGAGAAAACGCATCGCAGTGCCAGCCGCACCGATGTTCACCTCCGAGGCATCGGGCTGAGCCAACGCCGAAAGCACCGCATCGGTGTCGTCGCACTGCGCAAGGTTAGAGAGCCTGCCGGGCGTAGCGCAAAGCGCATTCAGCAGCAACACACGATTGCTGATACTCTTCGAAGCCGGCAAATCAATCTCGCCCTCAATCCTCCGCGGCGCAGTTATACAATAATTCATAACCACAAAGTTACAAATTTTTCCCCAACCAGTATCAGATTTCAGAAATTAGACGTTAGAAATCAGAATTAAGAGGTTAGATTTTCTGAGGTGATGGATTTATAAGGTATATTCGTGGCCTGATTTTAACAGAATGAAGATTAAATATGGTTATTTTTAAATGACGGTATTTTATGACGGAATTTATTTAATAAAATGTTAGGAAAATGTTGTTTTTTGCGAAAAAATGTATAATTTTGCGTAGGTAGGAGAAAATTTATATACCCCATTACACTATAACTTTTATCCTATTACACTATAACTTTCTGTTTATTAACATTTTAATTATTTCCTCTATGACGAAGAAGTTACTATTCTGCCTGCTTACGTGTGCAGTGGCCTTCTGGGCTAACACTGGGCGGGCGCAGTCATTTGAGCAAACGGCACAGTTATTGAAAGCCGGTTTCGAAGCCAGCCCTACGGCAACTGTGACGCAAGCCACAATGACTCAGCACGACGCTGAAGCCGTAAAGGAGTTTGAAGCCCAAATTGCTGTGGCAAAGGGTCTCAAATCTGCCGAGAGGTCAAGCGCCGGTAAAGAAGTGAACGCCACAGGTGAAAAGGCTATGACTCTGCTGAAGCAGAAGTTTGAACTTGGATCCTGGCAAGTGACTAACGTAAAGGGTGCCCGCCGTGTGGCAAAGGCTCCATCTGCGATGCCAGATGTCTTCTATGCCGCCGAATACGACACTCAGTATTCCGACGGTGCAACCGTTGTGAGCGGCGTGGTGACCATCAAGAAGGTGGACGACACTCATGCTGTGCTCTACAACCTTTGGGGCGTGCCCGACACGCTGCAATGCACCTACGACCTGGCTGCTGGCACCGTTGCCATCACCCCAGGTAAAATCTACGACCATTCGAAATACGGTCCAATCTGGGCTTGCTCGATGGATTTGGCAAATCGCGTTTACAGCACCACCACTCCTATCACCGGTACAATCGCTGCCGATGGCACCATCACTCTCGGTGCTTGGGGCGTGCTTGTGGTGACTGGCGAATCAAAGGGAGGCTCGTTTGGCATATTCACAAAGAGTGTGTTTAAACCCACCAATGCCACCATCAGCGAGGTGATTTACGATGGCAAGAAGGTGACCAACACCGACTCGGTGCGCACCTATCCTGTGTATCTCAACCAGACCTATGACAATGAGGTGGAAATCGTGAATTTCACCGGCAATGGCGCTGTGGTGAAAATGCGTCTGAAAGCCGACAAATCGACAAGCATTTCTCCACAACTTATCTTCACTAATGCTCTGTATGGTCCATTCAACTGCTATCCTGCTGACTGGGCTAAGAGCAAAAGTGCACAAAAAGGTTATATCCTTGGTGCTGGCACCGACACCCAAATCACCTTTGGCAACTATGGTGTGTTCTGCGAGGGTTCACAATCCACTCGCTCACTTGGCGTGCTCTCTGCCACACTCGACTTCAATAGCGGCGTAGTCACTTATCCTACCGCCACAGCACAAGACTGGACTGGCGAAGGCACTAAGGCGTCGCCATACGTCATCACCACAGCTTCACAACTCAACGCCTTTGCCGAAGACGTAAGTGCAGGCAACGACTACAAGGATAAATATGTGAAACTGGGTGCCGACATCGACATGAGCACTTCCACACTTGCCTTCATTCCTGTGGGCACAAGCGAGGAAACTCCATTCCGTGGCTCATTCGATGGTGCCAACTACACTGTTAAGAACCTCAAAATCGCCGTTGGTGCTGAAAACTATCAAGGTCTGTTCGGTTATGCCGACAGCGTGAGCAGCATCAGCAACCTGAAGATGCTCGATGCCAACATCTCCACAGGCGGTAATTATACCGGCACCGTAGCTGGTTGGTGCTCAGGCACAATGACCAACATCACCGTAGAAGGTAGCGTAATCAAAGCCACCGACTATTGCGCGGCTGGTGTGGTGGGCTACTTCAATGGTCCAAAACTCGAAAACTGCGTGTTTACAGGCACCATCACAGGCGCTGGTGAAAATGCCGGTATCGTGGGTACTATCGCTGGTCAAGCCGTGGGTAGCCGTCTGCAAGCACACGGCAGCATCACCGTCACCAGTTTGGCTAATACAACTTGGAAATCGGTTGGTGGTATCGCAGGTACTGCACTTCCTGGCAAGGACTGCAATGCACTCATCACCGACTGCTACAGCGATATGCAACTCACCTCTAAGGTGCCATCGCCTTACATAGGTGGTGTGGTAGGTTCTGTCCTTGAAGCAACCGTACAACGCAGTTTCAACGCTGGTCCTATCAGTGCCGTGTCAGAAACCAGTGGCACCACCACCAAGGGTGCTGTTGGCGGTGTGGCAGGTAACATCTATGGCGGCGAAATGTACGACTGCTACAATGGCAACATCGTTATCAACTCGGCAGCCTCTAACAATGTGGGTGGTGTGATTGGTAATGTGGTCACTCCTGCCTACAGCATCAGTTCATCAAATCCAGAAAAGCAGTGGTTCAATCTCTCAAAGATTCAACGCTGCCTCAACTATGGCGAAGTTCGCAACCTTGCCACACGCAATTCTATGGGTGTGTATGGTACAACATATCGCGATAGCGTATTCACCAATGTGTATTACGACACCAAGATGGTGGGCGTGGTTGCTCCCGACTCTGTTAAGCACATGGAACTCACCACAGCCCAACTCACCAGCGGCAAGGCTATCGAAGGTCTTGACCCATCAGTATGGGTGTTCACCGAGGGTCTTTACCCACGCCTGAAAACCTATGCCGAGACCAACGCCGCTTATATGAGCGTGGCTCCTATATTCTTCCACGAGAACGACAACGTGTCGAAGGTGCGCAACACTTTCACTCTCTCTGACAAGAACAACATCTATTGGAAACTTTACGACGGCAAGGCTTTCTCCAACGAAACCACCGGTCTGAAGATTGATGGCAACACCGTGACCGTAAAGAACACTTATTCAAATGAAGTGCTTGTGGCACTCTCTTCTGTGGATAAGAGCCAATTTAAGATGTATGCTCTCGCTACCGTTAACCCATCGCTCTTCAGCGGTTCGGGTACAGAGGCCGACCCATATTTGATTAAGACTAAGGCCGACCTTGAGTCGCTCAACAAGGGTATTTCTGAATATGGTCAAACCTTCAAGGGCGACTTCTTCAAGCAAGTGAACGACATCGACGCAACTGGCTTCGGTGGCATTGGCATGGGCGGCAACAGCGCACGCCAACTCAACGCCACTTACGACGGTGGCGGCTTCGCTATCCACAACCTCAAAATCGACGGTGTGGTTTACGGCGACGACGGCAAGGCCGACAACAAGAAATCGCTCTTGGCAGTAGCGTTTATCGGCTTCGTAGGCGAAAACGGTACAGTGAAGAACCTCACCATGGCTGGCGACTGCTCATTCAAGGCTTACAACTACGCTTCTGGTATTGCAGCCGTGAACTACGGTCGCGTAATCAACTGTAAGAACTACGCATCTTGCGCCACTTCAACCAGTTACGCAGGTGGCGTGGTGGCTCTCAACCAGCCCGATGCACTTGTGGAAAGTTGCTACAATGCTGGTCGCATCGTAGCCGGCAGTTCTTACGCAGCCGGTATCGTGGCACAATCAGCAGGTATTGTTCAATATTGCCAAAACGATGGTTTCATCGTGGGCGATAGCATCGACGCAAGCCACAAGGCTAACGCACAGACCAACATCGCAGGTATCGTGGGCAACGCAGCCTCAAGTTGCGTGATTCGCGGCAATGTGAACACTGGTGCTGTGTACGGCACTCGTATCGTGGGTGGTATCACCGTTTCTGCCTCAATGAAGGGCACAATGGAAAACAACCTCAACTACGGTACAGTGGAACGCTACGACACCAAGAACGCTGCCCGTGGCGCTATCACAGCAAATGCTCCTGCCGCATCATACGATGTGAGCAACAACTACTACGACGGTCAAATCGGCTACTACGGTGCCGCAGCAAGTTCTACCGTGCCAAGTGCAAAGGGTGTGAACACAAGCGTGCTCACCAGTGGCAAGGCTCTTGAAGGCTTCGATGCCGACCGCTACGACTGGACCGCAGGGCTCTACCCTGTAATCAAGGCGTTCAAGAACGAGCCAGCAGCCATCGCTAACCGTAAGATGGTGGTAACATTCGCCGACGGACAGAATGCCGACGACGTATATACCGACGCTCAACTCTACAAGGCCGACGACCTGCAATGGACTCTCGCCGATGGCAAGAACTTCACCGCAGCCAATGACGCACTGAAGGTGACCCTCACCGCCGACACCACTTCGCTCCGCGACGTGCTGACCGCTACTGTGGGCAACTACACCAAGAGCATCGCGCTCCGCGCTATGCCTAACGTGTTTGAGGGTAAAGGCACCGCCGACGACCCATTCCAAATCAAAACCAAGGACGATATGCTCAAGTTGGCTAAGTTCACCAACACCGAGGCTTATCCATTCAACGGCCGCTACTTCAAGGTGCTCAACGACATCGACTTCGGCACCACTACTTACGATTGCGTGGGTGTGGACGCTGGTAGTTTCAATGCCGACTTTGATGGCAATGGCAAGCAATTCCTCAACATCAACTGCTCTTTCGAAAAGACTGAAAGCGGCCGTGCCCTGTTCGGCAACGTAGGTCCACAAGGCGCTGTTCACGACCTGATTTTGAAGAGCGGCACCATTTCGGCATATCGCGAAAACGCTGGTATCGCTGGCAAGGTTTACGGTAAGGTTTACAACTGCGACAACTACGCCAACATCTATTCTACAAGCAGCAGTGCTGCCGGTATCGCTGGTTATGTGAAGACTGGCGGTTCGGTAGTGAACTGTAAGAACTACGGTATCGTGGATTCTAAGGGCAACTACATCGCAGGTATCGCCTACAACGTAGAAAAGGACGCTTTGGTAGAAAATTGCGTGAACGACACTCTCATTGGCACCAACGCCAAGAAGAACTACGTGTCAGGTATCGCCATCTACAACAGCGGTGTGATTCGTGGTTGCGTAAACAAGGGCATGATTACCGGTATGACCTCTTTGGCTGGTATCGTGTCATCGTCTAACGGTGGCGACTCTATCCTCTATTGCCACAACGAAGGCGAAATCATCTCCTCTGGCAGCAATGTTGGCGGTATCCTGGGTAATGGCAAACAATCGCTCACTCCAATGGTGATGATTGGCTGTTACAACACCGCTCTTATCACAGGTAAGGGTAATATCGGTGGTGTGGCAGGTCGCCTCTACGAAGGTTCTGAACTCATCGACTGCTACAACACAGCCGACGTGGTTAGTTCTGCATCAAGCGATGTTGGTGGTGTGGCTGGTCAACAAGCTTGCCGCAAGGACTATGTGGCACGCATGGTTCGCTGCTACAACACTGGTAACGTGAGTGCCGTAGGTCAATATATCGGCGGCGTGGTTGGTGACACCGACGACGGTTGCTACTATGAAGACTGCTACAATGCTGGCGATGTAACCACTGGTGGCAAGTTTGCCGCTGGCTTCGCTGGTGGCATGAGCGGTACTGCTATCAACTGCTACAACATTGGTAACGTAGAGGGTGGCGACTACGGCATTGGTGGTTTCGGTGGCATTGGCCCTGGCACTATCATCAGCTGCTTCAACCTCGGTAATGTAACCTCTACTACAACCAAGCCTAACAAGTATGGCGTGGCTGGTGGTCTCTGGGGCTACGGACGCTGCAAGATGTACGACAGCTACAATATGGGTAAGATTTCCGCTAAGGGCTACGTAGGCGGTATTGCTGGTGGCGTGTTCGACGACTTCACTCTCGTGAACGTGTACAACGCTGGCGAAATTGTTTGCGAAGACGCTACAACCGTGGGCAATATCTCTCCTGCCTCTAATAAGGCGATGACCATCACCAACGTGTATTACGACACCGACGTGAACAAGGGTATCGAAGCCACCAGCGTAGATGCGAAGGCTAAGGGCGTAAGCACCCGCGACCTCGCTCTCTGCAAGGCTCTTGAAAGCGACACAGCATTCTCGATTCTCCCTGGCATGTATCCTACTCTCAAGTCTCAAGCTCAAAACGAACTCGCTAACTGGTTCGCTGCTGTGCCTGTGGTGGCTGAAGGCGAAGACTACGAGCACGTGCGCTCTGTAATCACTATCGGCACCCCTGACGGCACCGTATGGACCGCAAGCGACAACTTCGCCATCTACGGCAACCTGTTGAGTGGTAAGGAAGACGGCGAGGGCTGGGCAACCAAGACCCTTGGCGAACGCACCAAGACCTACAAGTTCTTCGTTGAGCAACCTTCTGGCATTAATGATGTAAACACCGACACTTCTATCGTTAAGAGCCTCTACTTCACCATCAGTGGTGCAGCTCTCGGCACTCAACGTCCAACCGACGCTGGCGTATATATCGTTAAAGACATCATGAACAACGGTAAGAGTGCAGCACGCAAGATTGTGGTAAGATAATCCACCACAGTGCTCCACGCACTCCCAACAAAACAGAGGGGAGCGGCTCCACCAAAAAGCCGCTCCCCATTTTTTTGCGCTCTTTTAAAATCACGCTATAGCGTGATTTCTGGGTAATTTGGGGATTTTTTTATATATTTGTGGGGCGAAAAAAATACTATGAGCGGTATTTTACTTTTAAATAATTATTTCACCTATGTCGATTTTGTGTCGGCGTTAGTGACATTTGTGGTGGCTGTGTTTTTGGCGAAACTACAGGTGCCGTGTGCCGACAGCAGATGGACTCCCTTCAACCGTATGCGCTGGCTGATAGTGGGTGCCTACACCGCTCTTGGCGTGTCAAACATTATGAGCGCGCTCCAGCCCCATGAGGTGGAAACCGATATTCTCAAGGCGGCTGTGCTGATTGTGGGCATGGTGCAGGCACTGCTGTTCACCGCCATGTGCATCACGTTCATCAATCCGCAAAAGGTGTCGATACGATGGGGGCTTTACAACTGCCTGGCGATTGGCTGCGCCGCTGCGCTAATCGTGGCGGGGCACAGCGCAGGTGAATGGGAGTTTGCCGCGGCGGTGAATATCTCCACGGCACTCTACATTGCGGAATTGGTGGTTTTCTCCTGGAAATTCTTCCATGCCTACACCGAAAGCAAGCAGTGCCTGGAAAGTAACTACGACGAGGACCTCTCCAGCCGACTGCGCTGGATAAAATGGTGCTTTATCTCCGCCCTTGGGGTGGGCGTGATGGCGCTGCTGATTGTGATTTTCCCCATCGGTGATGTGGAAATGTGCTATTTCACCGTGTTCTACACGCTATATTATGTGTATATGGGTGTGCATATCGTGAACTATCGCATCACGGCAAACTTTATCCTGAAAGTGATGACTGACGAAGAAAAGAGCGATGCACAGCCCTCCGAGCCAGTCGCAGCACCGGAGCCAGCCCCACACGCCATACGCGAGAAAACCGAGGCGATGAAACGCGCGCTCGACGAATGGGTGGCGCACCGCAGATATGTGCTCAACGAGCAAACCATCGACGACATTGCCGCCGATTTGGGCTTCGACCGCTTTTTCTTCGCATGGTATTTCACCAATGAACTGCACACCACTTTCCGCACTTGGCGCACAGAACTCCGCATCAAAGAGGCGCAAAGGCTGTTGAGCGAAGAGGATGCCGCCGTGGCATCGCTCCACCTGAAAGTGGGCATTTCCGACAAGAGCAATTTCTACAAGCACTTCAAAGCCCACACCGGCATGACACCAACCGAATACAAAAAATCGGCACAAAAATAGGGGTTTTGGGGCGTTTTTATGGAAATACCATGAGAAATACCACGCTGAAAAACATATTTTTAATGAAATTTGTGTAATGATTCTGCCTGATGGATGATAGGCGGCATCCCTTATTTAATTATTTTATCAAATCTTCATCAATACCTACTGAGTTATGAAAAAAATCTTTACATTATTTTTTGCGATTTTGTGTTTCACCAACGCAAGTGCCGTCGACTTTAAAGTGAACGGCATATTCTATTCCTACGACAGCGAAAAGAAAAATGCCATTGTGGTGGCAGGCGACAATCCTTATTCGGGCAATATCACCATTCCAAAATCCGTGACGGTGCAGGGGAAAACGCTTCCTGTCACCCAAATTGGCGAAAAAGCATTTTCAGGGTGTAAACAACTGCTGACCATCAATTTGCCCAACAGCATCACAAAAATCAACAAAAGGGCATTCTATGAGTGCACAAGCCTGAAAAACCTTACCCTTCCCGAAGGCGTGACCGATATTCGAGACTGGGCTTTCTTTGGGTGCAACAGCATAGGCCCCTCTATCACTATCCCAGCCAGTGTCACATATATCGGAAATGCCACCTTTGCTGAATGTGGCTCGCTGAAAGAGTTCGTTGTCGATAGCAAAAATAAGTTTTTCAAGACGCAGGACGGCATACTTTGTTTTGCCAACAGTGTGGTGTGCTATCCTAAAGGCAAGGGCGGCACCTCATATCAAGTGCCAAGCAATATCACCAGTATCGGCGTATACGCATTCTACGGGTGCAACTCAATCACGTCGGTAAAATTTCATGAAAATGTAAGCCAAATAAGTTCATGGGCGTTCCAGAACTGTAAAGGCTTGAAAAATTTAGTGCTCCCCGACAGTGTCACTTACATTGGCTGGTTTGCGTTTGCCGGGTGCAGTAATATCGGTCCCTCGGTCACAATTCCTGCCTATCTCGATATGATTGGTAGGGGTGCGTTTGAAGATTGTGGCGCGCTGAAAGAGTTTATTGTCCACTCAAAAAACAGATGGATGTATTCTGACGACGGTGCACTCGTTGACAAAGGTTATAAGAGATTTCTATGCTATCCTAAAGGGAAATCAGGCACTTCATACCGTCTGCCGAATGGCTTAGAGACAATCTTTGAAAACGCCTTCTCGAAATGCGACGGCTTGACCGAAATCGTGATTCCAAATAGTTACAAGAAGATAAACGAGAGTGCTTTCGAAGGCTGTGATGGACTGAAATCGGTCACTATCGGCAGTGGCATGAAAATGATAGGTGAGCGGGCGTTCTATCGTTGCTACATTAGTACGCTGAAGTGCTTGGCCACCACCCCTCCCTCTATACAGGAAAATGCTTTCAATGACTATGGTGCTCAGGTTTATGTGCCCAAAGGCAGCAAAGATGCATACACTTCCGACACATATTGGAAAAGATTCTTCGAGATTAATGAACTGCCCGAAATAAAGGGCGACGTGAATGGCGACGGTGAAGTGAACGCCTCCGACATCACCATGCTCATCAATGTGATTCTCGGCACCGAACAGCCTGACAACAAAAACGCCTGCGACATCAACGGCGACTCCATCGTCAACACCTCCGACATCACCACCCTCATCAACATCCTGCTCAAATAACCACATAAAACCGATGCAAGCGCCATCGGAGATGGCATATCGTGGTTAACTCCATGCAAGCGAATGAAGCTCCGCAGGAGCGAATGAGCGCAGCTTGGAGTTAACCACAATCAGCCGTTTCCAACGGCTATCAGCCAACACACAAAGTGCTGGCAATTTGTTAGAAGCGGTGGAGGGTGTGGGTGAGGACTGTGCGGCCGAAAAGGGAGAGAATGATGGCCACCTTGTTGCGTAGGCGCACGTTGCCGTCGGCAAAACACGATCGGCGCAAACGCAAAATGCCTTCCCAACTGCGTGTGGTGATGGGCGCAAATTGCTCATCGTGCAACGGTGCCAAGCGAAGCATATTGAAGTAGGCGCTGAGCAAGCGGCTGCGAATGGCTTTGAGGTGCTGCGGAAACTCGTGTGGCGCACGGCGTTCGAGGTCTTCAAGAATGTCGAGAATGTGCGCACGGTGCGAATTGAATGTGGTGATGATACTGCCTTGGCGCTGCCGATAGTAATACAGGCGCTGAGGGGTGAACACCACGGTTTGGGTGTTTTGCATCACCGGCATCAGCACGGCAAGGTCTTCGTAGAGCATTCCCACCGGGAATCGCACATCACGAAAAACGCTGGCATCGTAGAGGCGCGCGCATACCGATTGCGTGAGTCCTTTTCTTTGGTAAAAGATATGGTTGGCAGCTTCTGCTGCGGTATAGGTGCGGAAATGGCTTGCATTGTCGGGCTTTGGCACTGTATCGCCATCGGGATAAAGGTGCCACCCACAGAGTGCTGCCTGTGCCCCACTCTCTTGAATGAGCTGGCAAAGCACCTCCACATACTGCGGAGCGATAAAATCGTCGCTATCCACAAAGGTGACATAACGGCCCGTGGCATGATTGAGAGCGGTGTTGCGTGCGGCACTTAATCCGCCGTTGGACTGATGCACCACGCGGAAACGATTGTCGCGCGACGCCCATTCGTCTGCTATTTTGCCGCTGTTGTCGGTGCTGCCGTCGTCCACCACAATCACCTCCAAATGGGCATACGACTGGCTGGCAATGCTCTGCAAGCACTGCTGCAAATACGCGCCCACATTATACACAGGCACAATCACAGAAACCAACGCCTCTTTCACACCTAAAATTTTTTGCCTCACACAGATTCAACAGATTCAACAGAAATTTTAATTCAACAGAATTTATTGCTCTGCTGTTTTGTTGAAAATATGTATAGGGGTTTATATTTTAGCATTTATCTCATTTTGTAGGCTACCCTCTTTATGCCATTTCTAATGTCATTCACATTGAAATTGATTAGCAATCCTAACGGCTTATCACAGAGTTTGAGGTAAGTGAAAAGTTGCTTTTGATGGACAGGCTTAAATTCATCTACCGATTTCAGCTCCACAATCACCAAATCATTAACGATGATGTCGAGTCGCAAATCAAGCCCAAGAGGTTGACCATCGTAGATGATATCAACCTTTTGCTGGTTTTGGGCTTGAAAACCCGCTTTTCGCAATTCAATCATCATTGCTTTTTCATAAACGGATTCCAGCAGTCCAGGTCCAAGCACATTATGCACCTTCATAGCACAAGCTATGATATTGAAGGAAATTTGGTTGATATGCTGTTGCTCTAAATCGGTCATTTTGCCACAAAATGTGATATAAAAAATCACACAGATTCACAGGCTCAATTTCTCTGTTTTTTGTTGAATCTGTTGAATCTGTGTGAGCTTGTTTTATTTTACTTTCCATTCGAAGCCTTCTTTCGTGTCTTTTACGTCGAAGCCGGCTTCGTTCATCTTGTTGCGGATAAGGTCGGAAGTAGTCCAGTCTTTGTTGGCTTTGGCTGTCTTGCGGATGTCGAGCAACAGGTCCACAGCCTTGCGGTAAGGCTCAAGGTTCACGCTGCCAGCGTCGCCAGCCGAGTCATCGCGCACACCGAGCACATCGAAGAGGTAGGTTTGGAACACGCTCTTCAATTCATCGATGTCGGCTTGCGTCATAGTGGCGTTGCCGTCGTTCACCTGATTGATTACCCTGCAAGCGTCGAACAGTGTGGCAATCACGTTTGGCGTGTTCAAGTCGTCGTTCATCGCTTCGGCGCAACGCTCGCGGTAGTTTTCGAGTTTTGCCGATGTGGTGTCGGCGGCCTTGAGGTCGCAAAGTCGGTGCCAGCCGTCCATCATTCGCTCATAAGCCTTTTCCGCCGCCTTGAGTGCTTCGTTAGAGAAGTCAACGGTGCCACGGTAGTGGGCTTGAAGAATGAAGAAGCGAATGGTCATTGGGGTGTAGGCTTGGTCGAGGCTTGGGTGGTCGCCGCTGAAGAACTGGGCGAGGGTGATGAAGTTGCCAAGCGATTTACCCATCTTCTGACCGTTGATGGTAATCATATTGTTGTGCATCCAGTAGCGCACCATGTCGGAGCCCTGCGATGCCACAGCCTGTGCAATCTCACATTCGTGGTGAGGGAACACGAGGTCCATGCCGCCGCCGTGAATGTCGAAGTGCTTGCCGAGGTACTTGCGTCCCATGGCAGTACATTCGCAGTGCCAACCTGGGAAACCATCGCTCCAAGGCGATGGCCAGCGCATGATATGCTCAGGCGATGCCTTTTTCCAGAGGGCGAAGTCGGCTTGGTTACGCTTTTCGCCCACGCCGTCGAGTTTGCGGCTGGCATTGATGATGTCGTCGAGGTTGCGGCCCGACAACACGCCATAGCGGTGGTCCTTATTGTATTTTTCAATATCGAAATACACACTGCCGTTGCTCTCGTAGGCATAGCCATTGTCGAGAATTTCCTTCACGAGTTGCTCTTGCTCGATGATGTGGCCGGTGGCGTGAGGTTCGATGCTTGGTGGCAGCACATTGAGTTGGTCCATGGCCGCATGGTAGCGGTTGGTGTAGTATTGGGCTATTTCCATTGGCTCCAACTGCTCAAGGCGTGCCTTCTTTTCAATCTTGTCGTCGCCCTCATCGGCATCGTGCTCAAGGTGGCCAACGTCGGTGATGTTACGCACATAGCGCACCTTGTAGCCCAGCGACTTGAGGTAGCGGAACAGCACGTCGAATGTGATGGCTGGGCGCGTGTGACCAAGATGTGGGTCGCCGTAAACGGTTGGGCCGCACACATACATACCTACCGAGCCTTCGTTCAGTGGCACGAAGTGTTCCTTGCGGCGAGTGAGCGTATTGTAGATAAATAATGGATGTTGCATAATTAATTGGTTTTAATTATTCAATATGTGTGGTGAGTGAATGTGTGGCTATCGGATTATGCCTGACCCTTTGGGAGAGGGAAATCGATGATGCCATCGTCGGCTGGACGGCCGCTCACTGGCACGCGTTGCTTGATTTCGCCGAAAGTGGCTTCGTATTGCTGCACATTCTGTTGGAGAGCAAACATCAGTTGCTTTGCGTTTTCAGGAGTCATGATTACACGGCTCTGAACGCGCGCCTTTGGAGTGTTTGGCGCAAGGAGAATCATATCGATGAAGAAATCGTTAGGTCCGTGGGTGATTACAGCCAAGTTGGCGTAGCGGCCTTGCATTTCTTCGTTTGGCACTTCAATTTGAATTTGTTGTTGTTGGTTGTTGTCGTTGTTGTTTGCCATTGTAGTATGGTTTTGTTTGTTAATAATCTGTTTTTTTATATGTTTATCGCTTCGTAATGCCGAAGCAGTAAGTTTTCACTTTTGGATAAGTCAAATCCTCTACATGCACACGAATGGCGTGGCAGTTTTTGCGGCTGATGGCGGCTCCCACGTAGAACGACCCGTAGCAAGTGCGCCAAAAGTAGGTGTTTTCAGCACCTATCAGGTCGTGAATGAGGTGCACATCTATCGTGTCGCTATTGAGCGTCGCGCGGTCGGCCATCATATACAGCGCACGCACCTTGGTGGTGTATTCCACCTCGCATCGGAGGTTGATGTAATTGCCAGTGCGCCAAAGTGCGCCGAGCCTTATCGGGTGCTTTGGATATTCCGCCACAGGCTTCACATTCACACGGAGCGAATCGCTTGCCACGTTGCCGTAGTTGAAGCCATACACCGTGATGCGGTGCGCCTCATCGGGCGCGGAGTAACTGAGCAGCACACGCTGCCCCACCTTGATATGCTCCGGCTCGTCCATCGCCGCCAGCATGTCGATGGGCTCGGCATCTTCGGGGCCTATATATTGCCATCGCGCCAATCCGTCGGCATATCCGAGGTAGGTGACGAAATCGTAGCGTCGTGCCTCCACCGCATCGTCGTCGCCATCGCCGCTGTTGCAAGCCGAGAGCGCGCCAAGCATGGCTATCAGCACCACTGCGTATGTCCACCACCTCTTGAGCATATCCCTTTTTCTTATACGATAATCTCGCTTTCGGGCTCTGGTGTCACTATCAGTCCGTCGCGCATGTGAAGCACACGGTCGGTGTCGCCGGCAAGCGACTCGTCGTGCGTCACAATCACGAAAGTTTGCTTCATCTCGTCGCGCAGCGTGAAAAACAGTTTGTGCAACTCCTGCTTGTTCTGCGTGTCGAGGCTACCCGAAGGCTCGTCGGCAAGAATCACGGCAGGCTTGTTGATTAGCGCACGCGCCACAGCCACACGCTGGCGTTCGCCACCCGAAAGTTGGGCAGGCTTATGCTCAAAGCGGTCGGAAAGGTTCATATAACTGAGCAATTCCTTGGCGCGGGCAAACGCTTCGGAGCGCTTTTCGCCACCGATAAGAGCCGGCATTGCCACATTTTCAAGCGTGGTAAACTCCGGGAGCAACTGGTGGAACTGAAACACAAATCCGATATTACGGTTACGGAATCGTGCAAGTTCCTTATCTTTAAGGGCAAGCACATCGGTGCCGTCGAACAGCACGCTACCGCTATCGGGCTTGTCGAGCGTGCCGATAATTTGCAGCAGAGTGGTCTTACCTGCACCACTTGGCCCCACAATCGACACAATTTCGCCATCGCCGATAGTCACGCTCACCCCCTTGAGCACCTCAAGGTTGCCATATCGCTTAATAATATTCTTAACTTCAATCATCTTCTCAAAAAAACTCACCTCCAAGCCCCAGCACAGCCACCCAAAGCACAGGCAAACCCACCCAAAGGTGCGGCAGTAAGCCAAAGTCCAACCTTCCAAAGTACAGGCAAAGCCCAATCAAAGGAGCGGCTGAAAGCCAAAGGCTCAAGCCCCATCAAAAAGCCGAATGCGGCTGAAAGCCAAAAGCAGCAGAGGCCCAAAGGTCTTAATTTGCAAAGTTATCAAAATCTTTCCACATTCCCCCGCTTTCCCCCAAAAAATCTCCACCTCCCCCGCCAGCTTAATGCAAGCATTTGAGAACAAGTAAGGAAATGAGGATATGGGATTAGGGGGCGGTGAGGTAGCAGATGATGAGGGTGATGGTTACGGTGGCGGCGTAGGCGGCGCACCATAGGTTGAAGGAGCGACGGATGTTGTCCTTGTGGGGGATGGCGCCTTTTTGTTGTTTGTCATCTTCGTTGGGGGTGGTGGCTTCGTGGTATTTGAGCAGAACCCATACTGCTATGGTTGCGAACAGGGGTTCGTAGGGGAGGATGTAGCGACTGACGGTGCCGCTGGTGGTGAATGCCACGGCGGCGGCGCACACGAATGGCCACATTGCCCACCAACCTAAGTTTTTCTTTTTCCACGCGAGCACGAAAAGGTAGTAGAGCGAAACACCTGCCACGGCATACCACACGAGTTGGAATCGAGTTGCCACCGACCATACGTCGAGCACTTCGTTGTCAACCCATGGGAAAGGTATGAAGAGTTGGAGGGTGCAGGTCACTGGCAGGAGCAGCAGTTTTTGCCATACGGGCAGGAAAAAGTAGTCGCTCATCATTTCGCCATAGATGCCGCGTGCCTGATAGATGGTTTTCATCATGTCGCCTCCGGTGTCGTTGGCTGCCAAAATGCGCATCTGCACTTCCATACTGAATCCATTCGACCAATATATGCCCATACCCATGCCTATCAGCGCAATGCCGAGCAGCGTGCACGCATATCGCCACATGTCTTTATTGTCGAAAAATGTGATAATCACGCCAGCCACCAAGAAGTAGATGACGCTGGCGCGCGCTATCGACATCAGTGCCACCGCTATGGTGAACAGCGCAATATCGTGCCACACGCTGCCGCGCGAATCCTCATCGATCTCTTTCATTCGGGCTATGGCATACGCTGCCAATGCCACCGCGAAATAGGTGAGCGGCTCTTTCAGCATCATAGCGGCATGGCTCATGAAGAAGCCGAGCAATGATGTGACAAGCATTGCCAAAAATGTGATGGTGCCTCGGTCGGCTCGCACACGGCCAGCCAACGCCCTTCCTGCCGTCTGCCCGGTCAGCATCACCGTGAGCAGGGTGAGCATCACATTGATGGCTATAGGCCAAACGATACTGTGCCCCAGCAACTTCCACGACATCAATATCATCAAAGGGTAGCCCACAAACTTGGTGTCGGGCTCTGGCACCGATCCGTCGTAGTAATGCAGTGCCCACAGGTAGTAGCCCTTGTCGTCGCAACGCAAGACAGGATCGGCAAACGAGTGCCCCTCTGCCAGCGTCCAGCCGTAGATATTGCGGAACGCCCACACCACCAGCAGCATTCCTGCCACCATCAGCACTATTCCTCCACGCGTTTCGCCTCCGCTCAATCGGGCATAGAGCCAGCGAGGCACCACATACGCCACGCCAAGCCCACACGCCAAGCCCACGCCACTGGTGCCAAACACGCTCATGGCGGCGGCAAACAGTATGCACATCGCTATCAACTCCACCAGGAGTTGACTGCGCAGGCACTTTTGTGAAGGGAGAAATAATGTGTTCATTTTTTAATCATACGCTCGTGAGCATCTACAAAAGTACACATTTTCTTCCATTTGTTCTAAAAGTTTATGAAATTCTTGTTCCTATTATCCCCATTATTGACTAACTTTGCTTATTCAATCGTGAATTTGGAAATGAACGACGAGCCATTGGTGATAGACGTAGATGAGTTGGTGAGGCAACGCTTGCCTCGCTACTATCGATTTATCCCACGCTTGCTCACTAGCTGGCTTGAGCGCATCATTCATCAGCGCGAACTGAACGAGATTCTTCAGCGCATGTGCGGAAAAGACGGTGTGGGGGCTGCCCACGAGGCTCTCGACTACCTCGACATCACCACCGAGGTGGAGCACGCCGACCGCATTCCTGCCGAGGGCCGCTTCATTTTCGTGTCAAATCACCCATTGGGCGGACTTGACGGACTTTCGCTCATCGCTTTTCTGGGCGGCCGCTACAAGGGTGCCATTCGGTTTTTGGTCAACGATTTGCTGATGGCGGTGAAGCCGCTGCAACCCGTGTTTTTGCCTGTGAACAAATACGGCAGACAATCGCGTGGGCGTGCCGCCGAAATCGAGGCTGAATACCAGGGGCAGAACCAAATGATTACGTTCCCTGCCGGACTGTGCTCGCGTATGGGCAAGAACGGCGAGATTCACGATTTGCAGTGGCAGAAATTTGTGGTGATGCACGCTATACGCTCGCAGCGCGACATCGTGCCCATGTATTTCGATGGCGAAAACTCGCGTTTCTTCTATCGCATGGCACGCTGGCGCAAACGCCTGGGCATGAAGTTCAACCTCGAAATGATACTTTTGCCCGGCGAAATGTTCAAGAGCAGGGGCAAGAGGTTTCGCGTGGTGGTGGGCAAGCCCATCGCATGGCAAAGCCTCGACGCAAGCCACCCCATGGAAGAGGCACAACGCTTAGCCGACATCTGCTATGCGCTTAAGCCTGAAAACGAAAAAAAACTGTAATATATAAGAAAAACTGAAACACAGACGACGATGACAGAACAACGAATCATTGACCCAGTTGACATCAGCCTGATAGAAAGCGAGCTGACGCCCGACCGCCTTTTGCGTCGCACCAACAAAGCCGGCAATGAAATCTACATTGTCGATGCCCACAGCGCGCCCAACATCATGCGCGAGATAGGCCGACTGCGCGAAATCTCGTTCCGTGCAGGGGGCGGCGGCACTGGCAAGAGTTGCGACATCGACGAGTTCGACACCATGCCCACTCCCTGTCGGCAACTATTCGTGTGGAATCCGCAAGAGCGTGAAATCATCGGTGCCTACCGCTATATTCTTGGCAAGGACATGGTAATCGACCCCGACGGCACGCCCCACATCGCCATGAGCCACATGTTTCGGTTTTCAAGCGAATTTATGAGCCACTACCTGCCCATCACCATTGAGCTGGGCCGCTCGTTCGTTCGCCCCGAATACCAATCAGCCAACAAGGGTGCGAAGTCGATTTTCGCGCTCGACAACCTCTGGGACGGCTTGGGCGCACTCACCGTGCTCCACCCCGACGCCAAATATCTGCTGGGCAAGATGACGATGTATCCCTCTTATCAAAGAGAGTGCCGCGACTTGCTGCTCCACTTCCTGCGCCTCTACTTCCCCGACCGCAAGGCACTGGTCACCCCGATTGAGCCGCTCCAGCCCGACACGCCGGCAGCGCGCACCGAACATTATTTCGTGGGCAACGACTTTAAGGAAGACTACCGCCGCCTCAACCAGTTCATACGCAGCCACGGCATCAACATTCCGCCGCTGGTCAACGCCTACATGAACCTCTCGCCCACCATGCGCTTTTTCGGCACAGCCATCAACCACGAGTTTGGCGAAGTGGAGGAAAGCGGCATCTACATTAACATCGACGAAATCACCGACCAAAAGAAAAGTCGGCACATCAACACTTTTGAAAAATAACAACTAACGAAATGACTTTTTTGCGCTATGTAAATATCATTTACATGCTGGCGACAACAGCTTTCTTGGCTTCTGCTCAATTTGAGGTGGAATATGAAGGCGGAGTGACGGCAAACTACGGCAAGGGCGACATCGCTCCTTACTACATCAACTCCAACCGGGGCGGAACGCTCACACAGCAATACTCCACCCTGCTCAATGCTGCCGCAAAGCACGAACTCGACACCACTCGCCGATTTTCATTCGGATTCGGTGCCGAATTTTGGGGAGGCTACACCAGTTCGGTTTCATACGACCGCTACGACCTCTCGGCCGGCAAGTTTGTACGCAATCTTCAGCACCCTGCGCACGTATGGGTGCAACAACTATATGCCGACGTGAAATACCGCAGCCTATTTGCCACCGTGGGTGCAAAGGCGCGCCAATCCGACTTGGCGAGTGCCGACCTTTCGAGCGGCGACTTGGTGATGAGCGGCAACGCACGCCCCGGCACAGGCATCAGAGCGGGATTGGTGAACTATCAAAACATTCCTTTCACCAACGGCTGGGTGCAGATTAGCGGCGAACTGGGCTATGAGCGCCTCGGCGACGGCGACTGGCTGAAAAACCACTACAACTACTACAACAATTTCCTCACCACAGACTATTGGTTCAATTATAAGAAACTGCGTCTGCGCACACGCCCCGACCAGCCGTTTGTGTTCACCATCGGCGCACAGGCTGCGTGCCAGTTTGCAGGTACTCAAAACATCTACGAAAATGGCATTCTGACCAAAACGGTGAAGATGCCTGCCAACTTCAAAAGTTTCTTCCACAGCATATTCGCTGGCAGCGGTGGCGACAACCCTGGCGACCAAGTGTATGTGGAGGGCAACCATGTGGGCAGTTGGGACATCATGCTCGACTACGAGAACGATGAGGTGGGCAAGTTCCGCGCCTATCACCAGACCATTTGGGAAGACGGTTCGGGCATCGGCTTGCAGAACGGATTCGACGGCTTGTGGGGACTGGAATGGCGCTCCGCCACAAAGAGTTTCGTGAGCGGTGTGGTGGTGGAATACATCGACTTCACCAACCAAAGCGGCCATATCCACTTCTCTGAAGAACTCAACAAGGATTCTGCCATCAAGGGCGGTGCCACAGGCTCCGACGACTACTACAACAACTACAGTTACAATGGCTACCAAAACCGTGGCATGTCGATTGGCACTCCGTTCGCCAAATCCCTTATCTACAACACCGACGGCTACATGCGCTACCTCGACAACTTGGTGCGTGGCTTCCACATCGGCGTGAAAGGCTATCTCAGCAGCGAGTACGACTATCGCTTGCTGTTCTCCACCCGCAAGGCTTACGGCACCCCTGAGCACCCTCGCGCCACTGGCGCACGTGCCACCTGCTTCATGCTTGAGGCAAATGCGCACCCATCGTGGCTGAGGGGATTGGAACTGAAGGCGCAGTTCGCTTTCGACCGTGGCTCACTTTTAGGCAACAACACAGGCGGCATGGTGTCGGTATCATACCATGGCGACTTTAATATCGGACAATGATGAAACATCTTATTACATATTTGTGGCTTCTTGTCGCCTCGGTGGCATTTTCGTCATGCACCCAAAATGGCGGCGACATAGGCGTGTGGTTTGGCACTTGGACCATCAGTTCGGTAACGGTAGATGGCACCGTTGTGCCCCCACCGGCTGGCTCGCACTATTCCGTGCAGTTTCAAGGTGAAATCGTGCAGGTGACCATCACCAACGAGCGCCACGACCCCTTCACCACCATCTACGGCAACTGGAGCGACGACGGCGACCAAATGCAATGGCTTTTCCTCGAAGATAACGTATATTTCGTGCCTCTGCCAGGAATGACGCGGGTCAACAAGTTCACCATTCTGGAGAAAAGCGGCAAGCGAGTGCGTCTCCAGCAAGTGGCCGACACCGGCGTGACCTACATCTACACCCTCACCAAACTCGTGTAGAAATTGATGCAGTCGGCACTTCTGACGCTATTTTTATGCGGCTTTCTCGTATGTAAATTGCAAAATTTCACTCTTTTAGAAAAAAGTCGTACCTTTGTATTTCAATTGCAAATTATAAAGTAACAAAACAACTATACAGAAAATTAAGTTTCGATGGGTAAAATTAATTTCGTAAAAGAACTCGAATGGCGCGGGATGATCAACAATATGATGCCCGGCACAGAAGAACAACTCAACAAAGAAATGACATCGGCATACGTGGGTATCGACCCTACTGCCGACTCTCTCCATATCGGCCACCTCGTGGGCATCATGATGCTGAAGCACTTGCAGCGTGCAGGCCATCGCCCTATCGCCCTCATCGGTGGTGCCACCGGTATGATTGGCGACCCTTCAATGAAGAGCCAGGAGCGTGTGCTTATCGACGAGGTTACACTTCGCCACAATCAGGAATGTCTGCGTAAGCAACTCGAAAAATTCCTTGATTTCAACAGCGGCGCTCCTAATGCCGCAATTCTGGTCAACAACTACGACTGGATGAAGAACTACAGCTTCTTGCAGTTTATCCGCGACGTTGGCAAGCACCTCACCGTCAACTACATGATGGCAAAGGACTCTGTAAAGAAGCGTTTGGCAGCCAATGCCGACCACGGTATGTCGTTCACCGAATTTTCATACCAACTCCTTCAGGGCTACGACTTCCTCTACCTCTACGAGCACGAAGGTTGCCGCTTGCAGATGGGCGGTAGCGACCAATGGGGCAACATCACCACCGGTACCGAACTTATCCGCCGTATGAACGGTGGCGAGGCTTTCGCTATCACCTGCCCACTTATCACTAAAGCCGACGGCACCAAGTTTGGCAAGACCGAGGGTGGCAACGTATGGCTCGACCCTAAGCGCACATCACCTTACAAGTTCTATCAGTTCTGGCTGAACGTGAGCGACGAAGATGCTGCAAAGTACATCAAGATTTTCACCGACCTCACCCAGGAAGAAATCGCCAAACTCGAAGAAGAACAGGCTGCCGACCCAGGTTTGCGCCCATTGCAGAAGCGTTTGGCAAAGGAAATCACCACTATGGTACACTCTGCTGCTGACTATGAAATGGCTGTGGAGGCTTCACAAATCCTTTTCAGCAACAAGGCTAACGACATTCTTCACAAAATCGACGAAAGCACCCTCTTGAGCGTGTTTGAAGGCGTGCCACAATTCGAAATCAGCAAGGCGAAGCTCGAAGAAGGCATTCCTGCCATCTCATTGCTCACCGACGAGGCTGCCGTGTTCCCATCAAAGGGCGAAATGAAGAAGATGACACAAGGCGGCGGCGTGAGCATCAACAAGGAAAAACTCACCGACCAAAACGCCACCATCAGCACCGCCGACCTGCTCAACGGCAAATACATCCTCGCACAGCGCGGCAAGAAGAACTACTACCTCCTCATCGCAAAATAATGCGATAGTGTAGCACTGGCACTCTTGCACACTATAATTATCACAAACCCGATTAGCACACCTGCTGTTAATCGGGTTTATTGTTAATCACCCATAACATCAGCACTATCATGACACAAGACGAAAGATGGCAAGCGCAATACGACCAGATGATGACATTCATGAACGAGAACCATCGCCGCCCCTCAAAGCACCGCCTGGAGGAGCACGACATGCTCAACTGGTACAAACACGTGAAAAAAGCCATCGCCAAAGGCAACTACCCTCCCCACCGCATCGAAAAATTCGCAATCCTCCAACAAGTAGCCAACAAATACCGCCGCAAAAACCAATACGAGTAGAAAGTCAACAAGTCAACAGGTCTACGAGTCAACAGGTCTACGAGTTGGTAATCTACGAGTTGGTGGTCTGACCAGTCCGACACGTCAGACGAGTCAGACAAGTCCGATTGGTCCGATTGGTCCGATTGGTCCGATTGGCCCGATTGGCCCGATTGGCCCGACTTCTCCCCCATAAAAAATAGGATTCCATTCCTAAAACTTCCAAAAATCAAAAAGTTTTCGGATTCCATTCCTAAAACTTCCAAATTTTCCCCACTTTTAGGATTCCATTCCCATAATTTGAAGCCAGAGGCATCGGAGATGCCGCATCATGCGAAACACCATGCAAGCGAAAAT